>Ga0209478_1000052_pt1 | contig 282568 bp, 252 predicted proteins | sample DewCreD2012metaG_5_FD_184109 | JGI IMG/M metagenome (GOLD analysis project Ga0209478, IMG submission 184109) | Hot spring sediment bacterial and archeal communities from British Columbia, Canada, to study Microbial Dark Matter (Phase II) - Dewar... ...
CCGAGAAGTTGATTTGATTGTAGGGCATGAGGTCGGGATCGAGCAGGTTCATCGTCTGCACGGGGCCGCTCCCACACTGCTGCAGGAGCTGGCGCTGGAAGAACTGGGTGGTGCAGCCCAGGAACAGGATGGTGCGCGAGACTGGAAAGCCAAAGGTGTCCACCCCGCCACGGGCCAGAAAGTAGGCCCAGAATGGATCGTGGTCGATGCGGAACCGTGTTTCCAGGAAATATCGGGCATCACGCACCGCTGTCGGCGCTGGAGGAATTGTCGGCGTTGGTGTCGGTGTGACAGGTGGTACCGTCGGCGTAGCTGTAGGTGTTGGGGTAGGTGTTGCGGTCGGCAGGACCGGCGTGGGCTGCGGGCGTACGGGCGCGTCGCGGACAACGAACGCATCCACGTCCACGAAGTTGCCCGTCGAGGGACCGCTGCGCATGCCGGTGACCTCGATACGAATGGTGTGATCGCCGGGCGAGAGGTTCGAGAACGTGGTGATCTGCTGGAACTGCTCGGTGGGGGCGTACAGGTCGATGTTACCCTGGCTCTGGCCATCTATAGAGACGGCAGCGATCCCGCGGTTTGGGCCAACGCTGTGGATCCAGGTAATCTCTGGCCCGCGGAAGGCAAAGCTTACCGCCGCCCCAGCTGCGTCGGACAGCCGGTAGATTCCACCGCCGGCGCGTGGGTCGGGCACAGTGGCCCAGGCGCCGATGAAGGTAAGCGCCGGATCGATTTCCTCGAAGCGCAGAGGTGCCGGTGTCGGAGTAGGCGACGGCGTGGGCGGCGGCACCGGAATGATGAGCGCGTCGACTGTAATGTAGGTGTTGGTAGCTTGAGGGGCACGCGCCCCGGTGACCTCAATGCGCAGCGTGTGGGTGGCGTCACCGGCAAGGCCCCCATAGGTGACCTGCTGGCCGAAGGCCTCGGTCGCCGCATACTGGTTCAGGTCCTCTTTGGTTTGTCCGTCGATGCTCACGCGAGCAATGCCACCATCGGGGCCGCTCCGGTAGATCACGGTCACAAAGGAGCCGTAGAACGTGAAGCTCATGGCGGCATTGGCAATGTTCGAGCGGTGGTACTGGCCGCCGCCGGCGCGCGTATCACTGACGATGTCCCAGGCGCCGCCGTAGACGATTTTCGGGTCGGTATCTTCGACGCGCACACGATCCGGCGTAGCCGTCGGGGTGGCCGTCGCCTGCTGCGCTGCGGCTTCTTCCCCAGGCCAGGTGCTTAGGGCCGCCGCCAGGGCGATGACACCAATCGCAACCAGGACAAGCCAGCGCTGCGGTGCGTTCCTCATTCCAGGCTGGATGGACCGCGTGTCACGCAAGGTACTGTACCTCCTAACCTGTATGTGTCTGTAAGTGTGTCACAGGTGTGTACAGTGCAGTACCATGGCAACTTCCATGCCGTTCGGAGGCTCACAGCCTGCGCGAAAGACTCACTTGACAGAACGAACGAGCGGGCGATCCGTTAGCCTCGTGGCCTCGATTGGTGAGGGACGATCCGGCCGGGCAGGCAGCCGGGGGACTGCACTGCGTTATCATAGAGGTGGAGGCCGGGGGCCCAGCCGCGGGCCGGGCCTGCCGGTCCAGGAGGATGCAATGGAGCTACGCCTCACTTCCCTCCCTGCCGGCCCGGCGCGCGATGCGGCGCAGTGGGTCGAGCAGCGTACTCAGGAGCTCGGCCGCACCCTCTTTGCCGCGGCCGGGCGGCAGCCCGGCTCACCGGCCGACTGGCTCCAGGACCGCCTGCTGGTGCTCCTGGCTGAGGATGCCGCGTTCCGCACGGCGCTGTTGCGCTTCATCGATGTCTTGGCCGCGCTGGACTTCGACCACCGTGGCGACTTAACGGCTCGCCTCGCGCGCGAATACTTGCGCCGCCCTTTTCCCGTGCTGCCGCGGTTTGCGCAGACGTTGCTGCAGGCTGCCCTCTCAGAGCGTGTTCCGTCTCAGGCGATCCACCTGGGCGCCCGGCTCGCCACGCTGGCGGTGGCGCGGCGCTTCATCGCTGCCGGCGGCCCTGCAGGGGCGCTGAAGGTGCTGCGCCGGCTTGGACGCGGTAGGCGCTATGCCAGCTTTGATGTGCTGGGGGAGCACGTGGTCAGCGAGCTTGAGGCGGACGCCTATCGCGATCGCTACCTTGAGCTGATCCGCCTGCTCAGCCGCCATCCCGATGCCGGCCTGACTACGCCCGGTGGCATCAAACGCCTCCAGATCTCCCTCAAGCTCTCCGCGCTGACGCCGCACTTCAACCCGGCCGACCCCGACGGCACGCTGCGCCGCTTGCGCCCTGCCTTCGAGCGTATCCTCGATGCCGCGCGCCGCAGCGGCGTCGCTGTGACTGTGGATATGGAAGAATACGCCGTGCGCGACCTCACCTGGGAGATCGTTCGCCAAGTGGCCGGCCCGGGCACGGCGTTTGCGACTTGGCCGGACCTCGGCGTGGTGGTGCAGGCCTACCTGGTGGACGCCCTCGACTTCGCACAGCAGGTGATCGACTTCGCCCACCGCCGCGGCACGCCACTGCAGGTCCGGCTGGTCAAGGGCGCCTACTGGGATTATGAAACGCTGCTGGCGCAGCAGATGGGCTGGCCGGTGCCGGTCTTCCAGCATAAAGCAGCGACGGACGTGCAGTTCGAGCACTGCGCCGCGGTGCTGCTGCAGGCTTATCCGGCTATTTTCCTGGCCGTGGGCAGCCATAATCTGCGCTCGCACGCCTACGTCGAGGCGCTGCGCGAGCGCCTTGGATTGCCCGCAGCCACCGTTGAGCACCAGACCCTCTACGGCATGGCCGAGCGCATCACCGGCGCGCTGACCAGCATGGGCTGGCAGGTGCGCGAGTATGTGCCGTTAGGTGAACTCCTGCCCGGCATGGCGTATCTGGTCCGCCGCGTGCTGGAGAACGCCTCCCAGGCCGGCTTCCTGCTGCAAAGCCGCCTGGGGGCGCGGCCTGAGGAACTCCTCCGCGATCCGCGCCGCCTGCTGGAGGAAGAGGCCGCCCGGCGGCCTGTTGTCGCACTCCTCGACGGCGCCCCGCCGCGCGAGCCCTTCGTCAATCATCCGCCGGCGCGGCTCTTCCGCCGCGAGGAGCGGGAGGCATTTGCCCAGGCCCTTGCCCGGGTGCGCGAGCGTTTTGGCGCCGAGTATCCGCTGCGCATTGCCGGCCGGATCGTCCCGACAACGGAGCGGCTGATCTCACTCAACCCGTCGGACCCTGATCCTGCGCGGCCGGTCGCCATCGTGCACGCCGCCGGGCCGGCCGAGGCCGCCCAGGCGATCGCCGCGGCAAACGCCGGCTGGCCTGCCTGGCGCGACCGGCCGCTCTCTGAGCGCGTGGCCATCCTGCGTCGCGCTGCCGACCTGATGGCCGCCGAACGCAATGAGCTCGCCGCCTGGATCGTCTACGAGGGCGGTAAGAACTGGCCGAATGCCCTCGCCGACGTGGACGAGGCGATCGACTACCTGCGTTACTATACCTGGCAGGCCGAGCGCCACGCCGAGACCTTTGCCCGCCACTATCGCCCGCGCGGCGTGGTCGGCGTGATCCCGCCATGGAACTTCCCGCTGGCTATTCCCTGTGGGATGACTGTCGGTGCGCTGGTCACCGGCAACGCGGTGATCCTCAAGTCGGCGGAACAGACCCCGCTGATCGGTCATCTGCTGGTTGACGTGCTGCATCGCGCCGGTGTGCCGGAGGACGCCCTGATCCACCTGCCCGGCCTGGGTGAGATAGCCGGTCGCCCTCTGGTAGAGAGCCCGGACGTGGACATGATCGCCTTCACCGGGTCAAAGGCGGTGGGCGCCTGGATCTACGAGCGCGCCGCCCAGGTGCGCCTGACGAAAGGCGGCCTCAAGCGGGCGCTCACCGAGATGGGCGGCAAGAATGCAATCATCGTGTTCCCTGATGCCGACCTGGATGAAGCGGTTGCAGGCATCCTGCACTCGACCTTTGGGCATGCCAACCAGAAATGCTCGGCGTGCTCGCGCGTCTTTATCCACCGCAGCATCTACCATCGCCTGGTGGGGCGGCTGGTTGAAGGAGCGCGCAGCCTGCCCATCGGCCCGGCCGATGATCCCGGCACGGTGATTAACCCCTTAATCGAGCAGGAGGCCTGTGAGCGAGTGCGTGCAGCCGCGGCAGTAGCGCGGCAGGAAGGCCGTGTGCTGCTGGATCTGCTTGAGCTCCCTGGCGCTTCTCCCTGGAACCTCGGCCCGCTGATCGTGGAGCTGCCTGGCGAGCGTCTCGCCGAACTGCGCACCGCCCAGGAGGAGATCTTCGGGCCGGTGCTCGCTGTGGCTCCGTTCGATACCGAGGACGAGGCGATCGCCTATGCCAACAACACCATCTACGGCCTCACTGCCGGCATCTTCTCGCGCAGCCCCACGACCATCCGCCGGATAATCCATGCCATTCGCGCCGGCAATATCTACGTAAACCGTGAGATCACCGGCGCCCGTGTGGGGATCGAACCGTTCGGGGGCATGGGGATGTCCGGTACCGGGCCCAAGGCCGGCGGCGAGGAATACCTGTGGGCCTTTGTAACGCGGCGGGAAGGGTTCCGGTCGTGCGATGCCGCGCCCACAGGCCGGAGCGATGAGGCCTCTGGCGGACTGGTCCAGAGCTGGACGGCCGCTCCGAAAGCGCGACTGGCGTCCCTCCAGCGGGTGGCTGGCCTCCTGGAGAGGCGGGGCGAAGCGGCGATGGCGGAAGCTGTCCAGCAGGTGCTGGCGCACGCCGGCGAGATCACTGAGCCGCAGCCGACCCGCCGTATCCCCGGCCAGCAGAACTGGGTGGACTGGCAAACGCCGCGTGGCGTGGGCGCGGTGGTCACCGACGGCGGGTCGTCAACGGAGGCGCTGGCCGGCATGGTAGCCGGGGCACTGCTGGCCGGCAACGGGGTGCTTGTCATACCAGGAACTGGACACCGGTCGGCGGCAGAGCGCCTGGTGCAAGCCCTCTGGGACGCCGGTGTGCCGACTACCTCCCTCGTGCTTTCGCCAGATGGCACGGTGCCTATCGAGCAGGTCAGCTTTGCCCTGGTTGACGTGTGCCTGAACACTGCGCGCGAGCTTGCCTGCCGGCTGGCGGCGCAGCACGCGGGCCAGCGGGAGCTCAAAGCGCTGCTCAGCCTGGCCGATGGCCCACGCCCGGGCGAGCCCGGCTTCCTGCGACGGCTTGCCCTACCTAAGACGATTGCTATTCGCACGCTGCGCCACGGGGCCGACCTGACCGTGCCGGTGCTCGGCGAAAACCGCGCACAGCCTGTCTGAGCCCGGCGTGACCGCTGCTGGACAGTCTCACCGATCTCACGTATCCTGGCACCGCGGTAGAACGGCGATTTACCTCAGATCGGGGAAGCCATGTCAGGAGAGACGCACACGCAGGACCCTCACCGGGTCTGTCTCGACTGGCTCCTGCGCGGGCTGGCCCAGGCCTACGACGATGCCGCCACCAGCGATATCGAGCCGCTGCTGCACGCGATCGAAGGGGTGGACGCCGAGCTGGCAGATTGGCGTGCTGTGCCGAACCAGCACACTATTCGCGAGCTCGTCGGCCATGTCGCCGCCTGGAAATGGTTCGTCGTGCGCCACTTGCGCGGGGAGCCGATCGAAGGGCCGGCCACCTGGTCGTTTCAGGACGTCTCCATCGATCTGCCTGTCCCCGGCACATGGGAAGAGGTAGGGGCTGACCTCAAGCAGGTGCAGGCGGCCCTGGTGCAGGAAATCTCGAAGCTTACCGATGCGCGGCTGGGCGAGCCGGCAGGTAGCCGCACGCTTGGCCAGATCCTTACCGGTATGGTCGGCCACGACTCGTACCATGCCGGCCAGATTGTCGTGCTCAGGCGGCAGTGGGAGGCGACGCACCGGTAGCACGTCGGTGACCGATACAGACCGGACCGATACACAGGAGCAACACGAATGGCGCGCAGCTACACTGAAGAGCTGGTCTACGTGGAGACCGAAGATGGCGTCTTGCTCGAGGGAGCGGTCATCCGCCCGGCCGGCCGGGAGCTCCAGCCACTGGCGATCGTCTGGGTGCACGGGCTCACCGGACGCTTCTACTCACCCATGATCGTCACCATCGGGCGGGAACTGGCCGGCCGGGGTTTCCTCTTCGTCACCGGCAACAACCGCGGTCACGACTTCGGCACGCTGGTGCGGCGCCGCGGCCAGCCGGTGCTCGCCGGAGGCGGCTGGGAGCTCTTTGAAGAGTCGCCCTACGATGTGGCCGCGTGGACCGGCTATGCGGCCGGCCTGGGAGGACGCAGCGTGGTGCTGCTGGGCCACAGCCTGGGCGCGCTCAAGGTAGCCTATTACCAGGCGCAGTGCCAGGACCCCCGCGTGGCCGGCCTGATCGCTGCCTCACCACCGACCCGTGCCGGCCGGCTGGAGCCGGAGCTCGTCGCCCAGGCCGAGCGCATGGTGGCCGAGGGGCGCGGCCGCGACCTCTTGCCCTGGGGAATCAGCCCGGCCGGGGCTGGCACCGTCAGCGCGCAAACGTATCTCAGCCGGGCGCGCGTCAACATCGATGTCTACGGCTTCCATACCCCCGACCCGGCGGTCGCGCGCATCCAGTGCCCCATCCTGGCCTTCTATGGCACAAACGAAGAGTGGGTGGGCACCCCGGCCGACCTGGAAACGATCCGGCGGAACGCTCGCGCGGCCGCCCGCGTCGATACCCTGGTGTTTGAAGGGGCGGACCATAGCTACACCGGCCACGAAGCCGAAGTGGCTGTCGCAATCGCCGAGTGGGTGGCTTCGCTCGTGTAGCATTATTTTTTTTAACTCGGGGTTTTTAACCAGGCGTTCTCGCAAGGACAGTGTGTAGCTGAGAGCATGCGTACGGTTAAGAATATACACGCAGTACCGGACGGTCGCGTCGGGGTGGACGTCGGCGGCACGTTCACCGACTACGTCTATGTGCGAGATGGCCGGCTCACTATCCACAAGCGCCTGACCACGCCGGAAGACGTAGCCGGCGGGCTGCTGGCCGGTCTCGAAGAGATGGGCGCCGCCGCGGCGTCTGAGATCGTGCACGGCTCGACCGTGGCGACGAACGCGCTGCTGGAGCGTAAGGGCGCCCGCACCGCCTTAGTTACCACCAAGGGCTTCGCCGACGTGCTGGAGATCGGTCGGCAAAACCGTCCGGAGCTGTACGCCCTCACCGGCCGTCGGCCGCCACCGCTTGTGCCGGCCGAGCTGCGCTTTGAGGTAGATGAGCGGGTGGATGCGACGGGTGCGGTGCTGCGGCCGCTCGATCCTACCAGCCTGCACGCAGCGGTCGAGGCGATCCGTCGCGCCGGGGCCGAGTCAGTCGCCGTGGTGCTCCTGTTTTCGTTCCTGAACCCGGCGCATGAGCGCGCCGTCGGCGCGGCACTGGAACAGCTCGGCATTCCGGTTTCGCTCTCCTGCGAGGTGCTGCCGGAGTACCGTGAGTACGAGCGCACCAGCACGCTGGTTGCCAACGCGTACGTTGCTCCGTTGGTAAGCCGGTACTTGCGCCGTCTGGCGGATGGCCTGGCCTCCTTTGGCGCGCCGGCTTCGGAGCGCACGCTTGCTGGACAGCGCACTGGTAGCGCTCAACCTCGACGCTCCCTGCGTATCATTCAGTCGAACGGCGGGAGCATCAGCGCAGCGGTGGCTGCGGCGCTGCCGGTGCGCACGGTGCTCTCCGGCCCGGCCGGTGGGGTCGTGGGTGCTTTTCATGTGGCCAGGCTGGCTGGATTCACGCGGGTGATCACATTTGATATGGGCGGCACATCTACCGATGTCTCGCTCTGCGATGGCGCGCCGCAGCACACCACGGAGTTTGCGATTGGCGGCATGCCGGTGCGCGTGCCGGTGATCGACATCCATACAGTGGGCGCCGGCGGCGGCTCCATCGCACGGCTGGACGCCGGCGGGGCGCTGCGTGTCGGCCCGGAGAGCGCCGGAGCACGGCCGGGGCCGGTGGCCTATGGGCGTGGCGGCACCGAGCCGACCGTCACCGATGCGAATGTGGTCCTGGGGCGCCTGCCGGCCGATCGCTTTCTAGGCGGGCGAATGCTGTTGGACGCCGCTGCAGCGCGGCAGGCGCTTGAGGCGCTGGGTCGACGCTTTGCCCCGCCTGGAGAGGATGCAGCGCTGGCTGCAGCACGCGGGGTGATCCGCGTAGTGAACTCAAATATGGAGCGGGCGATCCGCGTCATCTCGGTCGAGCGCGGGCACGATCCGCGTCGCTTTACTCTGGTGGCGTTCGGCGGTGCCGGTCCGTTGCATGCCTGCGAGCTGGCCCAGGCGCTGGGCATCCCGCGCGTGCTGGTGCCACTCTACCCGGGCGTACTTTCGGCGGTGGGCATGCTTGTCGCCGACATCATGCGTGATTACTCGCAGACAGTGCTGCTGCGCCACGACGGCGCGGCAGCAGCGCTCCAGGCGGTCTTCGCCGCGCTCGAAGACCGGGCGCGGCGCGATGCCGCGGAGGATGGCCTTGCCGTCGAACGCCTCCGGCTCCGTCGCGCGCTGGACCTGCGCTATGCCGGCCAATCGTTCGAGATCACTGTGTCGCTGGACACACCGCGCACCGAAGCTGAGGCGGGCGAGGCGCTCGCCCGCGCGGTAGCGCGTTTCCATCGTGCCCACCGGCGGCGCTTTGCCCACGCCCACCCTGATCGTCCGGTCGAGATCGTCACCGCGCGGCTGTCGGCCATATATCGCACGCCCAAGCCGGCCTTTGAGCGGCTGCCGCTTGGCTCGCCCGATGCCTCAGCTGCGCTCATCGATCGCCGCCCGGTGGCCTTCGCCGAGGGCATGGTGGACACTGCCATCTACGAGCGCGCCCTGCTTGCGCCCGGCAACCGCTTCGACGGCCCGGCCATCGTGACGCAGTTCGATGCCACCACGGTCGTGCCGCCCGGCTGGACGGCGCAGGTAGATGGCTACCGGAACCTCGTGCTTACTATGACACGGCTGTGAAGGCCACGTGCTCTCAGGTAATTACAAGTACCTCGTGCTCAAGGATGCCGGGTACCTCAAGGCGGGCCCAGCCATCTTCCACAGTGACCGGCACCTCACGCTCGGCGACCAGGAGGCGAGCGGCGCGCCCGGCCACGCCGGCGGGAAGCTGGAGCCGGATAGCATAGGGGCCTGTCGGCAGGGCTTCCTCGATCGGCGGGCGCATAGTCTCGGCGTAGGTTAGATTCAGCAGGTGCACGATGCATCGTCTGTCCTGCCGGTATGGGTGACAGCCGAGCAGGCCCGGGCCCTCCACGCGCAGCGGGATGCGCTCCCGCGCCGCCCAGCGCACCGTGTTCGCCAGCAGGCGAGCGTGGTCAGGCAGGTTGTCTCTCGCCAGGCAACGGTCGATATCTGCCGCGAAGTAGGCCACCCGTCCGCCGGCATGCTCCCGGAGCACCAGTGCCGGCAGCGACGTCGCAGGATGGCGCATCCACGCCGTCTCAGGCGGGTAGATCGGGAACGGTGGGATATACGTCAGCGGAACAGTGGCCTGCGCCGCCGGGTCGAGTGTGACTACCTCCAGCCGTCCGCCGAAGGGCAGGATATCGGTCTCCTCGAAACCCTGGAGCACCGAATGCCGCTCGCCGGCCGGCGTCGGCTCCGTGCCGGTGCGCGGCCCGTAGACGCCGGCTCGTAGCTCAGGGTGCAGGCGGAGGTACGTATGCGTGGCCCAGGCGTCCCAGGCTGGATCAGCCGGGCCAGACGTGCCGTGGTGCGTGCCGGTGGCGTGTACGCCGAACAGGTCAGCCAGCGCAAAGTCTGGCCGGCGATCGCCCCAGCGGTCGTAGAGCGAGCTTTCGCCCGTGGCCACCAGCCCGCCGCCGGCCTCGACGAAGCGCCGGATCGCCTGGCACTGCTCGTCGGTGAGGGCACCGATGTTTGGCAGCACCAGCGCGGCGAGGTTCGGCGCGTCCCGCTCGATATGGTCGGCGTGCACCGGCAGGAAGGGGATACGGGCGCGCACCAGTGCCTGAGCGATGCCCTGGGCCGGCTGGCTCACACGCTCCTGCGCGGTATCGCGGCCGTAGAAGTCGGCGTTCGTCTGGCTCCAGACCACGCCGATGGTGGCCAGCGGACGCCGGTTGACCAGATACTCCTGGTTCGCCTCGTGCCAGCGGAAGAGCGCCTCGGCCGTGCGATACTGGCGGCGGTCTTCGTGGTAAGCGCCGATATGGTGCCACCACGGCTGGATGCCGCCGGCCCAGCCGGCGATGGCCCACATGCGTGCCTCGGCCGCTGGCTTGGCGGCGAGGCGGAACGAGCGGCCTGCCTGGGCCTGGTACATCGCCGTGCTCTCGGGGATAAGCTTATCCCAGCCCAGCAGGCCATGCAGGAGCAGCCCCGTCTCGGCGTTGCCGTGGAAACCGCGCTGCGGGCTGCGCGCCTGGTGGTCCAGCATGATGATCTCGGAGCGCTCGCAGATGGCCTTCAGGTCACGCAAGCGCGCGCCCTGCCCCACCGGATCGCCTCCTAGCATGCCCAGGTAGAGGCAGTCCGGGCCGCCGGCCTCTCGGGCCACGCGGTTGAAGAGCTCCCACACCTCAACGCGGCGGGCATAGCTCCACAGGATCCACTGCCGGTAGGCCGGGTCGTCCCAATTCTTCGCCGCGGGCAGCCGCAGGCCGGTCGCCTCGCGGAAGCGGCGGGCGCAATTGCTGCACTGACAAATGCGCGAGCGGTCGGTGCCGCTCCAGCTATTGTCGGTGAAGCCCTCCGGGTGGTAGCGAGTGGCGATCTCCCGAATGATGGCGGGAATATGCTCCTCGTAGTAGGGACCGTTGATACAGGTCACATAGTGCGGTCCTTCGCGGAGGGGCCGGCCTTCGGCGTCTACCACGAACCAGTCCGGATGCTCCAGGTAGACGCGCTCGTCAGTGCGGCTGCAGTCCATGCGTGCCAGGACCACCAGCCCGTCCTGGTGCGCCTGTTCGATGATCTCCCCGAACAGGTCGCGATCGCCCAGGAAGCGGGCGCGATACTGCAGCGGGTTCTCGCTTGGATAGTAGGCGACGATACCGCCGGCGTTCACGATGATGCCCTGGACGCGGGTGCGGCGCCAGTAGTCGCGCCAGAAGGCGGCATCATACCGGATCGGGTCGATCTCGGTCAGGTTGGTCTGGCCCCAGCGGTAGGCGCGGCGGTACCACGGCGCTCGCCCCTGCTCGCCCATCGTCACCGATGCTCCTTACTAATAAATAAAGCTCCTTACTAACTAATAAATTAAGTAAATTAAAGTAAATACCTACTCACGCACAGGCACCTGGCCCGGCGGCACGATGCGCACGCCGGGCATCGTGCGCAGCAGGGCCTCCGGGCCGGGCGGACAGTAGATCGCCAGCAGTTCCATCGGCTTCCAGCCGGTGTTAATGGTCTCATGGTAGACATCGGCTGGGATGTGGATCAGCGTGCCGGGGCCAACCTTGCGCCGCATCGGCACGCCGTTGTCATCCTCGACCATCTGCTCGCCCTCGCCGGAGATCACGTAGAGGATCTCCTCGACGCCGGGATGGTTGTGGCGCGTGTGGCCCTTGCCCGGCTCTAGCACGACGATGCCGGCGGAGAAGCGCTCGGTCTTGGTCACGCGCGGCTCGGACAGCCACTTGATCGTACCCCAGTCGAAGACCTGGGTTTCTACGTCATCCGGGTAAATGAAGCGGGGTGTGCCGGCCATTATCGACCTCCTCGCCTGCGTACAGGAATGCTCTTGAACCTCCGGACCGTCTCAGTAATCGCCACCTCGACAGGCAGACGCTCCATGGAGGAGGCGCCCACGAAGCCTTGCGCGTCGCAGCGCTCGTTAACGTATGCCGCATCTTCGGGCGTGGCGATCGGCCCGCCGTGCGAAAGCAGGATGATGTCGGGGTTGACCTTCCAGGCCGCCTCCCCAATTGCCTGCACGCGCGCCGGAGCCTCGGAGAGCGGCATCGCGATGTCCGAGCCGATCGAGCCGCCCACGGTGAGGCCCATATGCGCGATGACACAGTCCGCCCCAGCGCGGGCCATCAGCGTGGCTTCCTCGGGATTGAACACGTAGACGATGGTGAAGAAGCCCATCTCGTGCGCCAGGGCGATCATATCCACTTCTTTGCCGTAGCCCAGGTTCGTGCGCTCCAGCTCGCGGCGGAAGTTCCCGTCGATGAGCCCGACCGTTGGAAAGTTGTTAATGCCGGAGAAGCCGAGCGAGTCCAGCTCTTTCAGGAAGTACTCCATGCGCCGGGTGGGGTCGGTGCCGTTCACCCCGGCGATCACCGGCACCTCTTTCACCACCGGCAGCACCTCGCGCTCGCCCATCTCCTTGACGATCTGGTTGGCATCGCCGAACGCCAGCATGCCGGCCAGCGAGCCGTGCCCGGCCATGCGGTAACGCCCGGAGTTATAGATAATGATGAGATCGGCGCCGCCCGCCTCGGCGAACTTGGCTGAGATGCCCGTGCCTGCGCCGGCGCCGATGATCGGCCGCCCGGCCTCGATCTCCTTGCGCAGGCGGGCCAGCACCTGCTCGCGTGTGTAGCGCATCGGCCCTTCTCCTTTAGTTGCAACGAGCTGTGCGGCCTCTTTGAGAGCCGCTCCCGGGCAGGGACCGGCCAAAGACCGGCTCTCCCAGGCCCGCAACGCAGCGCTTGGCGCCCTGCTGCCGCCCTCAGGCGCGACCGAGCATGGCCATGAGCTCCCGCGCCATGGCTTCGGCGAAGGGTGGATCATTGATCGCCACGTCCATCTCGACGAGCTTCACCTTCGAGCGATCGAGATGAGTGCGGATAGCCTCGAAGAGCGCCGCCCGCGCCGCCTCGTCCACGAAGGGGCCGTCGTCGGTATCGTAGAGCGAAACCCCTCGCAGCGGCAGGTAAAGTGCCGTCGGGCCGGTGGCTTGGTTGAGCTTCTCGGCGATGATCCGCCCAAGCTCGCGGTTCTCCTCGACCGTCGTGCGCATGAGCGTGACCTGCGGGTTGTGCTGGTAGAATTTCCGGCCGCGGAACTTCTCGGGCACCGTCTCGGGCGGCCCGAAGTTTACCATGTCGAGGGCGCCGACCGAGACCACCTGCGGGATGCCCTTGCGCCCGGCCGCCTCCAGGCGGTGCGGTCCCGCCGAGAGCACGCCGCCCACCAGCTCATCGGCCCATTCCGTGGTGGTGATGTCCAGCACGCCGGCGATGAAGCCGTCCTCGATCAGGCCTTCCATGGCCTGTCCGCCGGTGCCGGTGGCGTGAAAGACCAGTACCTCAAAGCCGTTGGCTTCCAGCAGCTCGCGGGCGCGGGTGACGCACGGCGTGGTCACGCCGAACATCGTGGCAGCAATGAGCGGCTTCTCCTCGCCGGTCGGCGCCCCGGCCTCCCTGGCCTCCACCATGCCGCAGATCGCCCCGGCAGCGTTGGCCAGAATGCGCCGGGACAGGCGGTTGATGCCGGCCACATCCACCACCGAATACATCATCGTGATGTCTTTGGTGCCCACGTATGGCCGCGTATCCCCCGAGGCCATAGTCGAGACCATCACTTTTGGAACGCCGACGGGCAGAGCGCGCATGGCGGCTGTGCCGATGGCCGTGCCGGCACTTCCCCCGATGCCGAGGATGCCGTCGAGCCGTCCTTCGGCATGCAGCCGCTGGACGAGCGCAGCCAGGCCGCGGGCCATCGTCTCAATGGCCCCGCCGCGGTCTGCCGCGCGCACAAGCTCGTCCAGCGACGTGCCCGCGGCGCGGGCAACCTCTTGGCGCGGGATCTCGGCCGGGATGGCGGGCGTGCCGAGTACACCGGTGTCGACGACCACCGGCTCATGGCCGCGGGCGGCGATATAGTCGCGAACCAGCCCGGCCTCGCGGCCCTTCGTGTCGAGGGTGGCAGCGATAACGATTCGCGCCGGCATGGTGCACCCCCTTGACTTTTCACCGCAGGTCTTTTCCCTGTAGAGGCTACTCCTGCGGCCTGCCGCCGTGGCTTTCTTCGTAGATGACGGTTTGCCGGTCCGGCGCAGAGTACGCTACCAGCACGACGGCCGGCACGCTCCCCGGGTTTAGGGCGTCGTGCTTTGCGCCGGCCGGGATACGGATCATGCTGCCTGGAGCGAGATGATAGGTGCAGTCCTCTAGGCGGTGCTCGAGCTCGCCGCTGATGACGAACAAGAGCTCCTCACAGTTGGGGTGGGCCATCAGCGGATTCTTTCGGCCGGGCTCGATGACCACGTAGCCCAGCGTCATATGCGTGCCCGGCATGAGCTCCTGGTTACACAGCCAGCGAATAGTGCCCCAGTCAAACTGAAGCGGCTCTGCCTGTTCGATGGTGCGTACCGGCGATGGTGTGCTCTCACCGCTCACAGCGACTCCCTCTGGCCAGTGGTGTACCCGATGGCATCCCTACACAAGCGGCTATGATAGTAGCACGGGCACGCGCAGAATGCATCTAGTCGTGCGGGTGGTCGCCGGAGTGGTCGCCGGACTAACGAGAGACGCCGGGGGTTACCTGGGGACGACGATCACTTTGCCCTGCATCTCGCGCGGATGCAGCGAGCACTCATAGGGGTACTCCCCGGGGGTATCGAAGGTGAGGGAGACGCTCTGGCCGGGCTGCATCAGGTGTGGGGCCCGGTCGCCGGTGAGCAGGCGCACGCTGTGGCTGAAGTTGTCGTCATTGCGCCACGTCACCGTTGTGCCGGCCGGCACGCGGATCACCTTGGGTTCCCACCGGTACGACTTTACTGCCCTGACGCGGTCGGTCTCGACCGGCTGTGCTGTGCCGGCGCTGCTAGTGGTAGCGCAGCCCGCACTCGCCAGGAGCAGCAGGAAGAGCAGCGCACCCGTTAGCCACCATCCACCACGCGCTGTCATTGCTTGTCCCCTCCGGTGAGTCTTCTTCAGACATCCTGTCATCCCTCCAGACACTCTGCTATCCCGGCCGGTCTCGGGAGAGCAGGAGAGCAACGGAAGATAAACGGCGCTGCCGAGCACCCGCGCCTATCCACCGCTTTCCCACCCCGGCAGCGCCGTTCACCATGGCCGGGCTGTGCATCCGCAGCTTCGGCTGCCTATGCCGGGGCACCGGCCCGCGCGCCAACCAGCGCCCGCTGCGTTGCAGCGGCAAACACCAGGATAAAAGCGACGAGGTCGAGTACCTCAGCGATGGTGTGCGAGAAGAGGAAGACGGTCCAGTTCAGATGATAGGTCATATAGACAAGTTCAGCGATGGCGTACAGGGTAAAGCCCCAACCCAGCACGGCCACGCCGGAGCCGAAGGCGCGTGAGGCAAAGTACGCGCCGACGAGAAAAGCAACCAGGTGGACCAGCAGGAAGAACCAGGGCGGCAAGATCTCGATAAACGCTCCAAATGGCATGGCAGACCTCCTCCCTATATCGAGGGTTGTTATTCTGTTGTTATGTAGAGAACTGTTAGTGAGAGATACGCCGGTCAAGCGTCGGCCGTCCGCCCGGCGCGGCGGGATGCGCCTGTGCCGGCCGGCGCGTCTGGCCCTGCGGCCTGGGGCGCAGCCCCATGCAGACCACATGGAGCAGTATAAGCGTCATCCCGGCCATGGCCGTCAGGTGCCCTGCGTATTGGAGGGCTTCGGCGCTCTGCAGGCCGCCGACAGCGGCGGTGAACCCGGCATGTCCGGCCAGGTCGGCGAGAGCACCCGCGGCGCAGAGCAGCAGGCTGCCCTGCACGAGCCGCGACAGCCGCGCCCATCGCTGGATCAACGTCCGTGCCACGCTCTGCCAGGGCGGTGCCTGAAGCAGCGGTCTCGCCATCACGGCCTCCGCGGCGCCTCTGCCTCCGAACTGCTGGCCCCAGCATACCACCTTCTCTCCAATAAGTCAATAACTTATTGTTTTTATTGTCTGAAGCGGGAGAATATGGTAGGCTACAGAGGGGACGCGGGGAGGAGGACGACGAAGGGCTCCCATGGACTACGAGCAGCTTCAGCGAAGCACAAAGGGACGGATCCTCTCGTTACTCCAGGCGCGCGGAGGAATGACGGCGGATGAACTCGCGCGGGAGCTCGGGGTGACGGCCAACGCCGTGCGGGCGCATCTGCTGGCGCTGGAACGGGATGGGCTGGTCCAGCCGCACCGTGTGCGGCGCGGCCCGCGCAAGCCCTCATTTGTCTATACCCTTACATCGGCGGGCGAGCGGGTCTTTCCGGCGCGCTATGACCTGCTGGTGAACGCGCTGCTGGACGCCATAGCTGCTCGCGCCGGGCAGGACGCCGCCGCTGAACTCGAGCAACTGTTGCGCAGCGCCGGGCACCACCTGGCGCGCCCGCACCGCGGTGCCTTGGCCGCGCTCTCGCGGGAGGAACGGCTGCAGCAGGTGCTTGCTCTACTCCAGCGCTTGGGGGGAGTGGCCGAGGCCGAGCGCGCCTGCGGCAATGGCACGTCACAAGTCGTTTGGCTGCGCAGCACGCACTGTCCCTTCAGCGCCGTGGTGGTGCAGCACCCGCAGGTCTGCCTGGTGCTGGAAGCGCTCCTGGCCTCCCTCTTCGGCGACGCCATCGTGCGCGAGGTCTGCGAGAAGGCCCCGACGCCGCGCTGCCGCTTCGAGCTCTCGTTCGCTACTCCCTGAGGAGCCTGCTGGACCGCGCCATTGCCGCCTTGCCGCGAGCAGCTCTGCCCGGTCGTGCTTTGCCTGATGCAGAGCGAGCCGCTAGAATGCTAGCTAGCAATGCGCTCAGCTATCCCTTTTTCGCACCACTCGAACGGCTGCCCCGCGGCGATCCGCCTTGTAGCCTTTGATCTCGACGGGACCGTTCTCGAACGCGGCGAGTCTATCGACGGCGCCTTCTGCCAAGCCCTGCACCGCGCCGCAGCCGCCGGCATCCGCAGTACGACGGCTACCGGGCGGCCGCTCGACTTCCAGCTCGAGCTGTTGCGGCGGCACGGGCTGGGCGAGATCGCTGGAGTGCCGCACGCGCTCATCGCCGATGAGCGGGAGCTGTTTGTGCTCCAGGATGGCGCGTACCGGCCGCACGCGGCGTGGAACGAACGCATCCGCGCTGAATGGGATAGGCTGGTCGGGCCCGCCCTCGCGCTGATGGTTCTGGTCCATGCCCGCCTGCTGGCCGGTGGACACGAGGTCCGGTACATGTTCGATGAAGCATGGGCGCGGGCCCGCGGGAACGTCTCGCTCGGGCTCACCCGCCGCGACGTGGCGATCCAGGCGGTGGCCTGGCTGGAGGAACTGGTGGCGCACGCCGGGCTGCCGCTGGCGGTCAACCGCAACGGCACGCTGGTGCAGCTCTATCCGGCCAGCGCCGGCAAGGGGAACGTACTGCGTGAGCTGGCGCGCCTGTGGGGTATCGCCCCGGCGGAAGTCCTGGCCATCGGCGATTCGCTGAACGACCTGTGCATGCTCGACGGCCGGCACGGCTTCTGCTGCGCCACCGTGGCCAATGCCGATCCGATGATCATCGAGCTGGTGGCTGCCAGGGGCGGGCACGTGTCGTCCGCACGCTGTGCCCGCGGCGCGCTGGAGGCGCTGGAAGCAATCCTGCGCCCGGAGCGCGAAGCGCCCATGTGACAAATTGCATAACATAGGAAGAAAGGGCAAAACATTAAAAACAGGCAGCACACGAGCATGGTGCCCGCGCAGACGCTCGTGCGCTGCCGGGGAGCAAGCCTATGCCGGCCGTCGCCGTTGTTGGTGCCTCACGGGACCGCCGCAAGTACGGCAACCGCGCCGTGCGCGCCTACCTGGCGCGGGGCTGGACGGTCTACCCGATCAACCCCAACGCCACTGAGGTCGAGGGATTAAAAGCCTACCGGTCAGTATTGGAGGTGCCCGGCCCGATCGACCGCGTGACCCTCTATGTCCCGCCGGAGATCGGCATCGCTGTACTGGAGGAGATCGCTCAAAAAGGAGTCCAGGAGGTATACGTCAATCCCGGGGCCGAAAGTGCGGAACTGATGCGGCGGGCCGACGAGCTTGGCCTGCGGCCGATCTACGCCTGCAGTGTGCTGGCCATTGGGATGAACCCTGTGCAGATAGGCTGAGCCGGTGCTCCCGTGCTGGTGCTGAGAGGTTGACCATGCCGGCGTTCTGTGACCTGGGCTTTCGCCGTGTTACTGACCGGCCGCTCTTGGACCTGCGAGCCGTGCCGTGGGCGTTCCAGGAGCCGCGCCCGCGCCCCACGATCATCTTCCCCACCGTGCTCGATATGGCTGCCTGCGCAGCGGTCCTCCCCGCGCCGCTCGACCGGTTCTACATGTACTACGCTCCGCATCATAGCCACGGCATCGGCCTGGCTACTGCACCGCATCCCGAGGGACCATGGACCCCGTATGCCGCCAATCCGGTGCTCCGCCTGGAGCAGGTGCCCGGCCTACGTGACCATATTTCCTCGCCAGAGGTAGTGTACCGGCCCGACCATTTGGAGGCCCCGTTCTGGATGTATTTCCATGGGGCGGCGCTGCCGCGCGGGGGCGGGCAGCAGACCTGTCTGGCCATGTCGGCCGATGGGCTCTACTGGTCGCCCTATGCGCCGGAGCCCATCCTCACTGCCACGGCAGAGCAGACCCGGGATGCCAACACCGCTGCCTACGTGCGTATCTTCCGGCGCGGCGAGTGGTGGTACGGCCTGTACAAGGCCGAGAAGGTCCATTGCCTGGCCCGCTCCCGCGATGGCATTTCGTGGGAGCACTGGCCTCGCAATCCGGTGATCGCCCCTGAGGCTGCCTGGAGCGAGTACGACCGGATCCGGCACACCGGTCTGCTGCTGGAGGGCGATACACTGTACATCTTCTATTCGACGCTGACGCGGCCTGATCTCACCCGCGAGGAGATCAGACTGGCGACGCTCAGCCTGGCCTCGGAGGACTGGCTTGCCTGGGGGCCGCTGCGCCGCCACGGTACAGTGCTTGCTCCGGAATTTGACTGGGAGGCAAACGACCTGCGTGATCCATTTCTGCTCCGCTATGGGGATGCCCTCTACCTGTACTACTCCGGCGGCCACGAGCAGGGCATCGGTCTCGCCATCGGGCCGGGAGACGCGCCGGCGCGCGTGCTCCGTGGATGAACCTGCGTGGAGAGGCAGAGTGCGCAGGGCGCACCAGAGGTCGCAGAGATGAGCCGGCCGATCGTTCATGGTCCGCACAGCGGGCGGATACTGGTGCCGTTCACGCTCCCTGATCCCGACGGGAAGATCGTGCGGCGGGCCGCTTTCCGCGGGCGGGCGAACCTGGTGCTGCTCTTCCACCACGGCGCGGGGTGCCTGCCCTGCCGCGACTACCTGCGCCGGGTGCTGGAGCGGCTGCCGGACTACGCCGAGCGGCATGCGGTCCTCCTCGCCATCGGGCCGGGGGCTACTACCCTCCAGGCGCCGACTGCTCGACGGGATGCTGGGTTCATCGCCTTGGAGGACGCGTCGCACGATACCGCTCGCCGGCTTGGCCTCGTGGTGCCTGCGCTGGTCGTGGCAGACCGCCCCGGCGAGATCTGGGCTGCCTGGGCGCCTGAGCCAGCTGCCTCACCGGACGAGGCCCACGCCGTGCTGCCGTCCCAGGACGAGGTGCTTGCCTGGCTGGACCTGATCGAGATTCAGGAGCCGGAGTGCGGTACCTGTGTGCCTGCCTGGCCGGATGAGCTAGCCAGAAGCTCCTCCAGCACCTCGCGCAGCACCTGAGCGTTGTTGTAGCGCTCCTCGCGGGCACCATAGAGGATGGTCACCGTGCCCTGGCGGGCGCGCTCGGCTAGCTCTGCGAGCAGCGGGCGCTTCTCCGGCGCCAGCAGCTCGGCGCGGTAGCGGGCGCGGAACTCCTCCCACTTCGCCGGATCATGGCCGAACCAGCGGCGCAGGTCGTCAGACACGGCTAGGTCGCGAGCCCAGGCATCCAGCCGGGCGGCGTCGCGGGCCAGGCCGCGCGGCCACAGCCGGTCAATCAGCACGCGGTAGCCATCGTCCGGCGACGGCGGGTCGTAGATGCGCTTGATCTTGACCATCAGCCGTACGTCGTGACGTGATCCGGCGAGATCTTATAGATCACCCGCACCATGCCAGGCTGGCGCCCCTGGTAGCGCTCGACGCCGAGGTACTTCTGCGCCAGCTTATCAATGTGCTCCTCGGCCCCCTCCTCGGTGATCTCTACCACGCGGCCGCGAACGGCCAGGTAGCGGTAGGGGTTATCGGGGTCCGGGATGCAGATGGCCACGCGCGGCCGCGCCCGCATGTTACGATCCTTCTGGCGCCCCTTGGCCGAGTTCACCAGCACGTACGTGCCGTCGTAGTCCACCCATACCGGGGTAACCTGCGGCGAGCCATCCGGCATGAGTGTGGCGAGGTAGCCAAAAGCACGCTTCTGGAAGAGATCCAGGTGTGCTTCAGGAATTGGCTGAGGCACGCTCGAACTCTCCCTTTTCTTAATCTCAAGTCTCAGGTATCTTGACAGGCATATCGTGTTGCATGCTATGGCCGAGCGGTCAGAGTACGTTCAGTCCCATGCTCTCTGAAGTCCAGCCGGTGACCGGCGAACCCCAACCGCCCCTCTCCCGCGCTGTGGGAGAGGGGCCTGGGGTGAGGACAGCCGTCGCTGCGCCGGGAACTATACGAAGCCTGACTCCTGCATGAGCCGCGAGGCCTGCGAGCGGTAGTAGACGCGGCAGGGCGCCTGGCTGGGCTCGAAGCGGTCTGGCAAGCGCGCCGGTAGCTCCTGGCCGAGGAACCGCTCCAGACGACGACGGTATTCAGCCGCTACCTGCGGGTGCTCGCTGATCACGTTGCGCTGCTCGGCCGGGTCGGCGCGCAGGTCGAACAGGCGCGGGTTCTCGTCCGGGCGCTCGAAGTTGACAATATAATTCCAGTCCTTCGAGCGCACCGCTGCCCAGTCGCCCCAGCCGGTTATGGCATAGTCTCGGCCCTCGCGCGCCCGGCGGATGCTCTCCTCCAGCCCGGCTGTCTCCCCCGCGGCGGCGCGCAAGAGCGGCAGCACACTGCGGCCGGCCAGCGGGCGGTCGGCCTCCGGAAGCTCAGGCGCGGGCACGTCCAGCATGTCCAGGATGGTTGGCACGACATCCTGGGTCATGACGAAAGCGTCTACCGTCTTACCGCGACCAGCCGATAGCCCAGGGTGGCGCACGATCCAGACGAGCTGGGTATTGTGGGCATAGAGCGCGTTGGCACGCTTGCCGAACTCGCCGTGGTCCAGCAGCTCCGTGCCGTGGTCGCTCAGGAGCATGACAATCGTGTCGTCCAGTCGCCCGAGGTCGGCCAGCTCATTCATCAGCCGGCCCACCCACTCGTCCATGTACGTCACCTCGCCGAGGTAGAGGGCTTTGGTGCGCTCTTTCTCGCGCTCGGTGCCGACGCGCGCTGCGGCCGGGGGGAAGATGAACTCGGTGCCCTCGAAGTCGGGGCAGTAGCGATCGGCGTACTGCCGCGGCGGGTCCCAGGGCTCGTGCGGGTCGAACGCCTCGATCCAGAGCAGGAAGGGCCCGTCGGCGTGATTAAGGCGCAGCCACTCGATCGCCCGCTTGAAGACGATGCCGGACGTCAGGGGCTCCTCCCGTGAGAAGACCCGTTTGTTCAACAAGTACTGCGCCAGCACCGCGTGCTCTGCCGGATTGAAGCCCCCTTTGACGCAGCGCTCCGCCTCCTCACGAATGAGCGAGAGCGGCCCGGCCTGCCAGTTATCGCTCTCTTGGCCGCGGATAAACTCCCAGGAGAGCCAGCCGCGGGTGAAATTGAGCGTCGGCTTGAACATGTGGTACACGTCGGCGATCAGCGCCGTCTTGTAGCCGCGCGCGAGGAGGGTTTCGGAGAGAGTGGGCTGCTCCGGCGGGATCTTATGCCAGCCGCGCGGCGTGGGCCACAGACCGCGCGTATCGAAGTCGTAGCGCCACGGAAACGAGCGCACGCCCGTCCACAGGCACCGCCGCGTTGGGATGGTCGGCTCGCCTTCGCCGAATGCCGCCGAGAAGCTGATCGCCTCGCGCCGCAGCGCGTCCATGTTCGGCACATAGGCGTCTATACCGGCTTCTCGAGCAGTATGATGCACCACATCGTAGCGCAGCGTATCCAGCACCATGACGACAACGTTCATGTCTCTCCCCCTGGCGAAGTGTGGTTCTGTCGTTCGCTCTCTATCTCCGTGCGCCGTATGTCATTAAAGCTATCAATAAAGCTATCAATAGGAGCTATCGTACATAGATCAAGAGCAGCGAGAAGAACCCAACGATAAGAAAGCCAACCCCAAGCAACGCGGCAAGGTTCCCAGTGATCCGCGCCTGGGACGCCCGGAAGCGAATGCCTTGCCTTTGGAGAAAGGTGGTGGTCCACCGGCTCAACGGCGCGTTGAAGACGATCAACAGCGTTCCCCAGAGGAGAACGACCGCACTGGCGATGCGTTGGGCCGTTTCCACCGGCGAGCTCATGGCTTCAGGATATCGCGAGGCTCAGACAAGCTCAACACAGCGCTGCGGCCGAAACGGTGCCAGCCGCTCGTCGGGCTGCCCGGTGGTGATCTCCTGCGCCACGAGTTCACCCAACAAGGCGCAGAGGGTGATGCCACTGTGGGTGACGGCCAGGTACAGACCCGGGCGGCCTGCGACGGGCCCGACGATGGGAAAGCCATCCGCCGGCATCGGCCGGATGCCTACCCGGGCTTCGGCAACCGTGGCGTGCGCAAGGGCCGGCACGTACCGCCGGGCGCGCCGGAGAAGCTCGGTGCAGCCGGGCAGCGCCAGATCGGGCGGCGTGTCCGGCCCCACGGTGGCATCGGTGCTCTCATCTTGCAGGACCAGCCGGCTGCCGGGCTCGGGCCGGAAGTGCACTCTTGGAGCGTGGATCACCCGGCTTACCAGCGGCGTGACCGGCGAGGTCACGGCCAGCAGGCCGCACGTGGGCGCAAGCGGCACGCGCACCCCGGCCGTTGCAGCGACCTGATCCGTCCAGCGTCCGGCGGCGATCACCACCCAGTCTGCCATCAGACGCTCGCCTGCAGCCAGGCGCACGCCGGTCACCCGTTCGCCTGTGCGCTCCAGGTCGGCGATCGGCGTGTGGCTGTGCACCTGCGCGCCCAGCCTGGCCGCGGCGGCCGCAAGCTCCTGCGCCAAGGCCGGGCCCTCGATCCAGGCCTCGTCCGGATAGTAGGCGGCAGCAACCATGCCGTCGAAGCACAGGTGCGGCTCAAGCTCGCGCGCGTGTGCGGCATCCAGCAGCTGCACAGCGTAGTCCCAGGCGCGCAACCGCTCGATCTTCGCCAGCAACCGCTCACGACCGGGCTCGTCATCCACCCACTCCAGGTTGCCGCCCTCGTGGAGCCACGGCGCCTCACCGAGAGCATCGCGCAGGCGTCGGTGCGCGGCGATGCCCTCGGCGTTGAGGCGATGGTAAGCCAGCGGCGTCTTGGCATTGCTATTCACCCAGGCAAAGCTGGTGGCAGACGTGCCGCCGCCCGGTGCACCGCGGTCAAGGAGCATCACCCGCGCCCCTGCGCGGGCCAGCCGGTATGCGATGCTTGCCCCGACCACCCCCGCTCCAACGACGATGACGTCCGGCATGGCTCTGGACCTGCTTTCTCCCGACGGGCTGTGATGGCTCTGGGTGGTCGGCTGTTAGCGGTGCACGTGACCGGGCTCGCGTCCCCTCCCGCGCACCACTGCAGCAGCCGTCATCGCCGGATAATCGAGGTCGTCGGCCAGGGCATCCTTGAATGTGCTGATCAAGGCCCAGCGATCGCGCCCCGACGTGTTGGGTAACGAGGCGTGCAGCGTCAGATCGTGGAAAATGACGGCGCCCCCGGCTGGTACCGGCGCGGCAACAACGAGCGATGGATCAATGATGCTCTCGTCCACGCGATGCCCGAAGCCCTCTCCGGCGGGCCCGCGCTGATGCTCCACCGGCAGCCGGTGTGAGCCGCGCACCAGCTTCAGGCAGCCGTTCGTCTCGTCGGCATCGTCCAGAGCCACCCACACGTTGATCTTGTGCAGCCCCTTCCAGTACGGCCAGTCCTGATGCCATGGCGTGCCGTAGGTGGTGTCCTCGCTCTTGAAGACGACCTTGTCGCTCCAGAACATGATGTTGGGCCCGATGATCGGCTCGAGCAGGTCCAGCACGCGCTGGTCTCGGTTGAACCGACGGAACACCTCGCTGCGGATGGACATCCCCACGTACACGCCGGTCTGCAGAAACCGCGGGCTGTTCTCGCCGCGGGCGCGCGCTTCTGCCGCGACCTCGTCAAGGACGCGCCGGGCTTCCGCTTTGAGTGCAGCCGCCTCGGCCGGAGTGATCAACTGGGGCACGATCACGAAGCCATCGCGCTCGAACTGCTCGCGTACCTGCGCCGGCGTACGTTGAAGTATCTCTACACGATCGGACATCGCTGCTCACCTGCCGGTTCTGGTGTCTAAGCGCATAAGTATCAAGAAGCACACTGGTGCAGTGCCCCGGTCCAGGGATGATACCCTGGGTCCGGCGTGGCTGCAACTGTGCTCACGCCTGAGCTGAGTGCTCGGCGTCCAGACGGGCGTACAGGTCGGTGCGGCGGTCCTGCAGGTAGCTGGCGATAGCGCGCCAGGCTTGCCAGTCGGGGTCGTCCAGCGCGACGGTCGCTATCGCCATGCCCTCGCCCTCTTCAATGCGCGCCAGGAAGCCCCCGGAGGGAGCGGCGATGCACGAGTAGCCCAGGCTCCGCCACCCGGCTTCCACGCCGGTGCGGTTCGCCATCGCCACGTGGACCGTGTTTTCCAGGGCGCGGGTGGCGGCAAGCCTGCTCACCACCTCGCCGCTCCAGCCCTTGCCGGTCTGCCATTCGTTGGTGATCCAGTCGGTGCAGTTGAGAATGAGCTGTGCTCCCCGTAGCACCAGGGCGCGGATATACTCGGGGAAGACGAGGTCATAGCAGATCGTTAGCGCCACGCGCCCGTACGGAGTGTCGAAGAGGGCCGGGCGCTCGCCGCTGCGGAAAAATTGCTTCTCGGCCGCGAAGAGGTGTACCTTGCGGTAGCAGCCGAGAAGGCGGCCGTCCGCCCCGATGAGGGCGGCGCTGTCGTAGAAGCCGTCTTCACCACGCTCGGCGATGCCGGCGGCAACGTAGAGGCCGTGCCGGGCGGCCACCGCGCCCAGGCGCTCGGTGGTCGGCCCGGGAACCGGTTCGGCCAGTTCGGCCAGCCGCTCGCCGATGAAGTAGCCGGTGGTGCAGAGCTCGGGCAGGACAGCCATGTGCGCTCCCTGCGCTGCCGCAGCGGCAAGCAGGGCTTCGGCGCGTGCCAGGTTGGCCGCTACATCGCCCGGCACGCAATCCATCTGCACCACAGCAAGCTTGAGGCGTGGAGTGGCAGTCATGGTCGGGGCCTCTCGATCCGCCAGAGCTCCGGCGCCGCGGCGAACCGGCCATCGCCCAGGCCGGCATCGATGAGCTGATGCGGGCCGATGTTGCGGCTCAAGACCGCCAGGCCGGCCAGATGGGCCTGCGCGCCGGCAGTACTGGCACAGCAGTCTACCAAGACAAACGGCTCAATGCCAAGGTCGAAAAGATCCATTGCCACCTTGAGCACGCACATATCCGTATCGATGCCGGCCACGGCGACCCGCTCGACTTGCTGTGCTTTGAGCAAGGCGGCAAGCTTCTCCGGCAGGCCGGTGACGCCGTGTTTCTGAAAGACCCGTTCGGGTGCCGCGTATTCGAGTAGCTCTGGGGCCAGCGCAGTGTCGGGCTCTCGTTCGCACTCGTGCCAGTTGAGCAGGCGGCGGTAGGGGCTGTCCGGTGTGTTGATAAAACACGTGAAAAACACGGGCGTGTAGGTCCCGCGCTGGATGAGCTGGACGATCCGAGCGGGGATATGGTGGGTAAACTCGTTGAGAAAACAGCGCTGGACGTCGACGACGAGTAGGGGATCAGGCATAGCGGCACTCTCCTGAGAGATGCGCGTGGGGCTCCGGGGCATCACCAACGCGGCGCGCTGCCGCGCAGGGCCGCCTGCTCGAGGTCCTTCCGCCAAGGGTAGGCAGCAAGGAGTACTGCCAGAGCAAGGAGGCCGCGTACCTGGCCGATCACCAACGCTGAGCCCAGCAGCGCCACGAGGATTCCTGCATAGACGGGATGGTGTGTGAACCGATACGGACCGCGCTGCCCCGGCGCAGTACTGCCGTTTCCTTCGCGCGCCACCAGCTGCGCCCACAGCGCGTAGCTTAAGCCGGCAATCTGCAGCAGCAGGCCCGGCAGCCGGAAGAGCACCTGCTCCGGCCAGAAGCGTCGGTTGAGAAGCGCTACCGGAATGGCCGTCCTGAGCAAGAAGAACGGCAAGCCGAACACTGCGGTTTGGATGGCCGAGGCTCGTGTCGTGGCCAGCCAGACCGGCTCTCCAGTGCCGTCATTGTTCCCGGCCGCCGGACCATCCACTGGTCGGGGCGCCAGCAAGGCCCATAGCCCACCAAACAGCACCCAGAGGAACTGGGAGAGACGCTGGATCATTATCCCCTCCACGCCACGGTCCACCGGACCCCACGGACCGTTTCCTCTGCACAGGGATTGCACATCGCGTGCCGCCCCAGCCGGCTTATACCTCGTGGCGCCTGTCTCTCCTGTGCCTGGCCGGCGGGCCGGCTAGACGCGCACGAACTTCTGGAAGCGATCGTGCGTGATCACCTCGCCCACGTAGAGATCGCCGTGGGAATCCACCCAGCAGCTATGCGGCGAGGCGGCAAACTGGCCCGGCCCATCGCCTTTCTCGCCCCAGCGGGCAAGCACGTTGCCATCCAGGTCCATGATCGAGATGCGGCCGCCGCCTTCGGCGATGTAGATCGTGCCCTGCCGGTCGATGAACAGGTCTTTGGGGGAGAGCAGCCCGCCCCACTCACCCAGGTAACGCCCGTGCGCATCAAAGTGCTGCACCCGTCCGTTCTGACGGTCGACGACCAGCACGCGGCCGCGCGGATCAACCCAGACGCTGTGCACGGGCCAGCCGAACTGCCCCGGCCCGGTGCCCGGCTCGCCCCAGGAGCAGTGCAGCCGGCCATCGGGCCCGAAATGATGCACGCGGTGCTGGCCGTACCCGTCGCTGACGTACATATCGCCCGAGGGGGCAACGACGGCGCGCGAGGGCTCATTGAACGGCTGTCCCGGAGCACCAGGCTGCCCCGGCGTGCCCCAGGTCTGGAGCAGGCGCCCATCCGGCGACCATTTCGTGACCGTGTGCGTCTCGCGGTCGGTGCAGTAGACGGTATCATCGGGTCCGATCCAGACGCCGTGGGGATGGCGGAAGGTGCCCTCGCCCCAGCGTGCTAGCAGGCGTCCCTCTCGGTCGAACACCAGCATCACTGCTACGGGCTCACGCTGGAACACGTAGACCCGATCGGCGGAGTCGCACGCCACCATAGAGACGAGCCCGAAGGCGGGAACCCCATACGGGCCGCGTCCCCAGCCGGGCTGCACGCGGTACGTGTATGGTCCGCTGCCAAACGTCTTCTCTGTCGCCGCCACCTGTCCCACTCCCTGCGGATAGCTGCCGCGATGACCTGAGATGTGCCGGCACAGGCGCGGTCTCCCGGCCCGGCCGGACATCGTGCGCAACGTGCGGGGCGCTCTCCACCCCAACAGCGCCTGCATCTTAGCACATTGCCGGTATCTCCTCCTGCCGACTGCTCGGAGGAGGGATAAACAGCGCCCGGCGGTGATTTCCATCCTCCGGCAGATCCGCGTATGCTAGCACATGCGGTGAGGGGCGTCGGCCAGACGCCGGCCCGCCATGGCAGCCCTAAGCCAGATCAAGGAGGATACGCGGATGCGTTTTGGCATGTCCGGCGCGTTTCTGCCTGGGAACATGGATCGCTTTACCGAGGAGACGGCGCAGCGAGTGCGCGCGCTGGGCTTCAGTGGTATCTTTGCCCGGTTTCTGGAGAACGGCCCCGACGACACCACTGAGGCGCAGTGCCGGCGCGTGCGCAGCATTCTGGAGGCCCACGGGCTGACACTCTATCAGATGAAAGCGTACCGCGAGCCCTACATCCACTTCGATGAGGCTATCCGCGCCGAGGCAGTGCGCCGGCTTCGTGCAGCCATCCGGCAGGCAGCCTGGCTGGGAGCGCACATGGTCGAGGTGGGCCCGGGCTCGTTTAACCCGCGCGGGGCCTGGTTCCCGCATCCCGACAACTGGAACCCGCGCGCCCAGGAGCAGCTCATCAAGAGCCTGCGCGAGGCCGCCCCGGCAGCGGAGGATGCCGGCGTGGTGCTCAGCCTAGAGGGACACCAGCTCGTCACGCTCAGGTCCGCGGAGGTGATGCGCGACGTGGTGGACGCGGTAGACTCTCCGGCCGTGCGCTGCCACTTCGATCCGGTGAACTGGATCACCCTTGAGACCGTCTACGCCAGCGGCGCAGCCATCGACCGCTGGGTGGATCTCCTGGGCCGGCGCATCGTCAGCGCCCACGCCAAGGATGTGGTGGTCGAGGACCGGCTGGTGGTGCACCTCTCGGAGCGGCCGGCGGGACAGGGCCTGCTCGACTATCGCACCTTCCTTCGTCGCATGCACGGCCTTGACCCGAACATCCCGGTGATCGTCGAAGGGGCGACGAGCGAGCAGCTCCCTGCCGTCAAGGCATTCCTGGACCGCACGGCGGCGGAGCTCGGGATCGAGGTGACCTGATCCGGCCCGAGCCGGTCCTGTGCAGCTCAGCCGATTAATCCAGGTGAAAGACCTCTTCGAGCCGGACAAAGCTCTCGTCGGGGCGGCGGCCTTCGAGCGCTTCGAAGAACGGCGCCATCTCCGCCTGCCAGCGCGCGTTCACCTCGCGCTGAGCCATGCCTTCGAGGGCCTTCTGGAAGTCGTCGGTTTCGAGATAGCCGAAGAGCAGGCCGTCGTCGCGCATGAAGAGTGAGTAGTTGCGCCAGCCGGTCTCGCGCAGCGCCTGAAGCATCTCAGGCCACGCCTCTTTATGGCGACGCTTGTACTCCTCGATCATTTCCGGCTTGACCTTCAGCACAAACGCAACACGCTCCATCTTTGGACACCCCTCTGGAGAGCTGCTTTGCGGCTTCAAGAGCAGCGGGCGTCAGTCACCCTACCTGTACGCACTCAATGCCCAGGATACGCGCCAGCTTGGCAAGGGTTCCGGCCTGATGGCCAACGCCCAGGGCACAGTGGTGGGTCGGCCCCTGCTCGCACCAGCGCGTCATGAACGTGGCCGGGTCCAGGGAGAACTTCAGACGACTGTTGGTATTGCCGATGCGCATAATTGGCCCGGGTAGTGACTCGCCCTCGGCGACCAGCAGCTTGAGCCGGCCATCGGGACGCTGGGTCAGCCCAAGGATCGTGATGGGGCCGGTCCGCACGTTGAACTCGACCGAGATGCCACGGCCGCGCTTGCCGTGATAGAGCTCCAGGCCGCGCAGCACCGGGCGGCGGTCGCTGATGGCGATGTGCCCCGGCCCATCGTGGCCCATCAGCAGGAAGCCCTCGCGGAAGTCCATGGCGTAGAACTCCGTGAAGCTCCCGCCGGCATCCAGGCGGTCCAGCATGAACATGGCCAGACAGGTCTTGATGTCGCCCTCTCCGGCACAGGGCACGCCCTGGGCGGTCAGCAGCGAGGCGCCCAGAATCAGGGAGGCCCCGAGCTGTTCGTAGGCGTTGCCGTCCAGGCCGCGGTAGTAGTAACTCAGCCCGGCCAGGTCGAAGTCGTTGACCAGCCGGTGCATGGCCGCGGCCACGCGCGCAGCCCAGACCAGCTCGTCCTCGCGTACGCTCGGCTCGAGCTGAAAGCTCTGCCGCGTGCGCTCCAGCACGGCGGCCACTTCGGCAGCGGTGACGCGATCCACACGCGCCTGCAGGTCATCCATCTCCAGGATCTCGACGTGGCAGCCGAGCTGGGCGTGCAGGGCGGTGAAGTCGGCGTACATGTCTAGCATGCCGGGGTAGACGTGGCCCAGGAAGCCGACGCGGGCCTGGCGGAGGCCGCGTGCCACGGCGGCTGCGCGACACCACGCCTCGATCTCGCCCCAGGCGCGGGGGTCCTCAAACAGCATCCCGGAGAGGACGTTGAAGGGAATCCCAGCGCGAGCGAAGGCGTAGGAGATCTCCGGCACGCAGCAGGCACAGCAGTTGGCCAGCCATTCGCCCGTGTCGACGTTCAGGTAGTCGAGGGCGGCGACCGGCTGGAGGTTCAGCACCAGCACCGGCGCGCCGACCCGCTGGACCACTGGTAGCACCTGCGAAGAGGTGGCGTAGGTGGCAACGTAGCAGACCACAAGGTCAACGCCGGCGCGGGCAAAGCGCTCGCCCGCGGCCTGAGCGGCCGGCGCGGTGTCTACCAGACCGGCCGAGACGACGTCGGCCCAGGCACCGATACGCTCCTCGACGTGGCGCTGATAACCTTCCAGGCGCTCCTTCAGCCCGGCAAACTGCGGCCAGTAGGCCGCCAGCCCGATCCCGAACACCCCGACCTGTGCCTGGGCCTTCTTCCCGGCGGTGACGCCGGACACAGCTCCGCGTGCATCCATCGGCGCACCTCCAGGCCGGCCTGCCGGCAGTCCCTCCAAGGCCATTCCTGCGGTCAGGATGAGGCCAGGATGGGGTTGGTGGAGTTCCGGCAGCCGGTGCGGTGGCACTGCCCGTATCCCTATCGGTGTCACTATGGCATGTCCACCGGCGCGCGTCAACGGTAGAGCGGCTCCGGCACCGCGGCAGCGGCGGCAGGAACGCCCAGAGCGGCCGGCTGAGAAGCACCAGGTGGTCCCCTGAAAAATCAGGGATTCCTCCTGATGCGCGCGTCGGCGCTCTGGGCTACGCTCGACCTTGATGTTTGAGGAGATGGCGCAGATGGCTGCACGCACCCTTGACTCACCGGCCCGGCATTTGCTATACTGGTAGGGCATGTGAAAGATTTCACATGTCCCTGAGGCACGGCACGTCTCCATCGCCGTGGATCGTCTCCCCCACGTCCAGATCTTCCGGCCGGCGGGATAAAACCGGCGAATATGTGAATGTATTCACATGCACAAGTTGAGGCCGGCGGGGGGAGCGTCGAAGCGGATCAGACGACGAGCAGAGAGGAGAGCAGGCAGATGCACGAGACGACGACCCTGGAGCGACCGCTCCGCAGTGCGACGGTTCCTGCCGCACGCGCCGGCGAGCCAGAGCGTGCCGGTGTGCACCCGCGCCCGGACGAAGAGATCGACCTGGATGCTGCGGCGCGCCGCCTGCTGGCGGAGGCGGATCGCACGGCGCAGCGGGCCCGAATGCCAGGCTGGCTGCATCGCATCATGCAGATCGATCCTCTGCTCAGTCTGTTCCGCCGCCTTCCCCAGGCACTGTGGTGGTGGCTGAATTACGACCCCCTGCTCAGGTGGGCGGTCGGGCCGACCACGCAGTCGAAGGTGGCGGCCTTCAAGATCCTGGTGGGCGGGCGCGCCGATGAATACCTGGAGAAGGCCATCGACGCCGACGAGGCCGTGCGGGCCGAGCGGCTAGCCCTGCTCAAGCGCTACGCCAACGAAGAGAAAATACGCCGGCTGTGCGACGAGTGGCTGGCACTCCCTGAAGAGCAGCGTACGCGGCGCATGCACCTGCTGCGGCTGATCATCGAGGTGGCGACGGATCGTGAGCTGAACGCGCGCTACTCCGAAAGCTGGCGCTGGCGGGTCGCCGCCGTGCAGTCGCTACGCAGGATGTGGCAGGCGACCGACGAGCCGAACGAGCGCGCTGCACTCCTGGAAGGGTTTAAGACCATCGGCTACCGCGATCGCTCGCCGGACGTGCTGGTCGAGCTGGTGCGGGCCATCCGCGCCATCCTGGAGCCGGTGTACCGGCGGCGGCTGGGGATGCGCGATGACCTGCAGGTCGAGCAAGCGCGGCTGCACTTGCTGAGCGGGTTGACCAAGCCCACGGCCCTGCATTCGTTCGAGTACAACGGCGTTGAGCGCAGCCGCCCGGCGCGCTTCGTCCTGTCCGATCAGGAAGAGCGCCAGCTCGGGCTGATCCTGCTGCATCATTACCACGGCAGCCGGCCCGACGTGCGCGGCGAGGTGGCCCTGACCTATGCCATCCTGGAGCAGTACCGCGGGGCGATGCGCCTGCCGCGGGGCGGGCGCTCCCTGGCTGCCGCGCGCTGACCGGTAGCCGGGTGGGTCGAGTACCAGTTTCTTACTGACATGGTTATCTTGACACCCGGCCCGCGGCGTAGGATAATTTAGAGTGCTATCTGGCAATGGGCGCTTAGCTCAGCTGGTTAGAGCGCGTGATTCACATTCACGAGGTCAGTGGTTCAAGTCCACTAGCGCCCACCCCGGAGCCCCATCTTCCGGCTGGCGGATGTGTGCAGAGACCCTGCGGACACATCCGCCTTTTCGCGTGTGCGCCTGCGTCTCCGTGTTCTGCCTGCCGGCACTCTGATCGATACCCCGCTGGTCTAGCCGAATGTGCGCCGGGCTATAGGCGCGGCACGCCGGCCTGTGGTACACTCTGAATGCTCCCACCGCAGGTGCAGGGGCCTGCGGTGCCCTTCGGGTGCAGTCGTTCGTCGAGTACGCAGTTTGTCAGGAAGGAGTTTGTAAAGATCGCCGCACCGCCACGACCTGTACCACAGCAGACAGGACCACGCCTGAATGAGCGCATCCGCGCCCGCGAGGTGCGCGTCATCGATGAGGAGGGGAACCAAATCGGCATCATGCCGACCAGCGAGGCGCTGCGTCTGGCGCGCGACCGTGGGCTCGATCTCGTCGAGGTCCAGCCCCTTGCGGTGCCGCCGGTCTGCCGCATCATGGACTACGGGAAGTACAAGTATGAGCAGGAAGTACGTGCCCGTCAGTCCCGCCGGCAGGCGCCTCCCAAGGCGGCTGAGCTGAAGGAGGTGCAGCTCTCGCCGGTCATCGCCGACCACGACCTGCGCATTCGCGTGGAACAGGCCAAGAAGTTCCTGTCTGCCGGCAGCAAGGTCCGCCTGAGTGTGCGCTTCAAGGGCATCCATATGCGGCATCCTGAGCTCGGCCAGCAGGTGCTGGACAAAGTGCTGGCCATGCTCCAGGAGTACGGGACGCTGGACGGGCAGCCGCGGATGGAAGGGCGCATCATGAGCGCGCTGGTAGTGCCGACCCGTGCCCGCACCGCGGCGCCGCGACGCCCCAGGCCGGAGGAGACCGCGCCGGCCCCTGAGGTCGCAGCGGAAGCGCCTCCACCGGACCACCTGCCGGATCAGGCCACGGCCTCCTGACGCTGTTTCACAGCGCCGACGCAGATCGTTCTGCTGCTGCGCGTTGCTGCGCGCGGCGTGTGCTGGCCGCGTGCATATTTTTGTGCCCGGCGTACGGGCCGGTACGGGACGAAGCACCTATGCGCCTGTCGCTCTCGCTTCGCATCGCCGAGACGATGGCGGTGAAGGATCGCGGTCTGCTTCCCTTCGAGGAGCTGGTACAGATCGCGGCCGAAGCCGGCTATGCCGCTGTTTGTATGCGCGCTTCCCAGGCAAGCATCGAGACACCGCGCGAGCGTCTGGCAGAGATGCGCCGGGTGCTCGATGCGGCGGGGCTGGCCGTCTCCATGGTGACCGGCACGGTGGCGCTGGCCGCCAACACTCCCGACGCCACCCAGGCGCTGCGGCATATCACCCCGCACCTCGACCTCGCCGATGCCTTCGGCGCGAAGCTCGTGCGGATCATGGTCCAGCGGGAAGACGACCTCCCCTGGGTGCAGCGTGCCGCCGACGAGGCACGCGAGCGCGGCATCACGCTGGCGCATCAGACACATACCGCCACCCTTTTTGAGACCGTGGACGACTGCCTGGAGATGCTCCGCCGGATCGATCGGCCCAACGTCGGCATCACCTACGAGCCGGCCAATCTGCTGGCCGTCGGCGAGGACTACGGCCCTGCCGCGCTGCGCCGCTTGGCGCCGTATCTCGTGAACGTCTATCTTCAAAACTACCGGTTCAGTGCGAACGGCATGCCCCTGCGCACCAACCGCGGCACGGTCATGATCGAGACCATCCCCCTCGATGCGCCGGGCGGCGTGGATTTCGCCCGCGTCTTTGAGGGGCTGCACGCCATCGGCTACCGCGGTTATGTCACGGTCCACCAGACCGCCGTCGAGGGCCTGCCGATTGCTGAGGCGGCACGGCGGTATGCACGGTTTCTGCGGAGCTGCCTCGCTGCACCGTAAGGGCTAAGCGAGGCACGGAGAAAGGCAAGCCCTGCTGGTCGGGGAGCCTGCCACGATGCGGGTAAAGCGGAACAGCAGGCTCCCCGGTACGGCTAGCGGCGCTGCTTGGCCTGGTAAACGAGGTCGATGAAGTCGCGGTTTAACCCCAGCGCGGCGTAGACGACTTGCTGGCCGCGCACGGCGTCCTTATTCCGGCGCGCCTCGTTGAGCGCCTCGCGATCGATCTTGCCGGCCAGATAGTCAATGAACTCCCACGCCAGCACGCTCTGGCGCACCGCGGCGACCTGGTCCTCGGTGTACGGGAACAGATCGAAGCCCATGCGCTCGCCGTTGCTGCCGTAGCCGACCTCCCGCAGCACCAATGCCAGCTCCAGCGTCTGCATGAAGAAGCTGGCGCCCACCATATTGTCATCGTCGAAGACGCCCCAGCCGGAGTTGGCGTGCTGATGGCCCAGCCGGCCCTCCCGCGCCAGCAGCGCGGCGTACTCGGCCAGGTTCTCTCCGTTCATGATCAGGTGCTGCCAGTCCATATTGACCTTGAGGTTACGCGTGTCGACGCCCTTCTCCCCGATCTTATGGATCACAAAGAGCGTCATGCCAATGTCGCGCATGAGGATCTTCATGGCTGGCTCGGAGTTCTTATGCTCCAGCCACATCGGCACGCCGCGCTGGTTGCAGTAGTCCATCACCTCGGCCAGGCCGTCGATGAACCAGCTCCACATCTGGGCGTAGTCGTTCTGGAAGTTATAGTTGTAGCCCTCGGCGCCGGGCCACACCAGGAACGTGCATTTTAGCTCGGCGCACAGATCGATAGCGCGCTTGGCGATCTCGATGGTCTCGCGACGCAGCTCCGGCTTGGGGTTCACGAACGAGCCAAGGGCGAATTTGGGATCAGAGAAAACGCCCAGCGGGATGGCGTAGATATCGTGGCTGCCCAACGCCTGCTTGATCTGCTCGACGTTCGTTTCGTTGATTTCGGTGGGGTAGTGATATTCATAGCCGTCGACCAGATCGCCTAGGCCATCCACCGCGCGCTTGGTGCGGTCCACGATGCTCTCGTGGTGCGCTTCGGGGTGGTAGCCGCCCGGCATGAACCGCGTAGCGTTCGGCCCAAAGGCCCAGATCCCCACCGACGTCTTCAGGCGGCCGGGTGCATCGTCAGGCATAGGGTCCTCCTTGCTTCAGCGCTCTGGCTTGCTTCTTTGGCTGACTGTTCTAGTCTGGATGGCAGACACGGCAGGCTCTCCTCCGTCCCGCCATTATGGGCGCTGCGTCCCAAGGCGTCAACGGTGGTGAACAGGTCAGAAGCATGAGCGTATCACAGATTACAGACAGGAAACAGTCCCAGCGAGGATACTTTCCAAGATGGTCCCTGCAGTGCCGGGATCACGTGAACCCTATGCTCCGGGAGGGCGGTTCCATGGGGCCACATAGGGCGTTGGGAGGCCGGATGCGGCTGGAGATCGTCGTTGCAGAGGAGTGCCCCGGCTGTGCAGAGGCCCGCGCCATCGCGGCAGAGATCCAGGCGCGCTTCCCTGGCCTTCAGGTGGATGTGAGTGCCCTTGATAGCACGCGCCCGGTCCCCGCTAAGGTCGTTGCCACGCCGACGTATTTGCTGAATGGCCGGGTGATCTCGCTGGGCAACCCGCGACGCGCATGGCTGATTCAGGAGATTGGCCGTCAGTACGCCAGTGTGGCTGATCGGTAGCGCGGTTATCGGCTGCTCGCCCGCACAGTCAATTGTGGAACCGGTGAATCGGTATTCAGGCTATCAGACTGCCGTCGGTGGAAGGAGGACTCTATGCCAATGTGGACCAGCAGATTGACCATACCGCGCCGTCTGCTCGAAGCGGCGCGGCCGCCTGCGAACAGCCCCCACCATCAGACTTCCTATAAGCGTGAGTTCTTAAAGCGGGAGTTCTTGTAAAGAAATCGACATCTTTCGCGACCTAACGCCAGATGATCTCACCTGGCTGGAAAAGACTGCGGTGATGACCACCGTACGCAAAGGATGCATTATCTATCATCAGGAGGATACTGCCGAAGGCCTCTTTCTGCTCAAGCAAGGCCGTGTGCGGCTCTCCCGTATTAGCCTGACCGGCAAGAGACTGGAGCTGGCGGTCCTCGAACCGGGTACGTTCTTTGGCGAGATGCCGCTGCTGGGTGAGCAGATGCGCAGTACCGAGGCCGAGGCGATCGAAGATTGCACACTCTGTGTCATGAGCCAGGCAGACATTGAGCAGCTCGTGTTACGCAAGCCGCAGGTGGCCCTGCGCATGCTCGCTGTGCTGGGCCGGCGGCTGGCGGACTGCGAAGCCCACCTGGAGGCGCTGGCATATCGCAGTGTGCCGGCACGGCTCGCCGCTGCACTCCTCCGGCTTGGACGTTCAGGAACAATTGAGGGGATAACACACCAGGATCTGGGTGATATAGTGGGAGCGTATCGCGAGACCATCACCAAGGTCCTGGATGAGTGGCAGGCTGCGGGCTACGTCGAGCTAGGACGCCGGCGCATCAGGATCCTGAACCGCGATGGTTTGAGCGCGCTCCTGGAGGAATTTTAAGAACATACCGAATACCGCACACGCCCTCGCAAGTCTACGGTAATCCCCGCTACGGCAGGCCACTGCCGGGAGCAAGTACCATTCCCGTGTGGAACGGTGAAGTCGGCGGTAGAGAGCATGCCGTCGTATGCTGGGAACGATGCTTTCGGGCAGAGGAGGCAAGATGGCCTGCCGTCGCGTGTTCGTGTGGCTCACTGTGACAGCGCTCGCATTGGTACCACGAAGCATTGTCTACCCGGCGAACCTGGCTACCCCTCGGTTGGTCGCTGCAACCGAGGCGGTTGGTCCTGCACAGACCGATCAGACGAGTGGCGTGACCATCGAGATCATCGAACCAGTCCAGGCAGATCCGACGTCCTGGGTCTTTAAACCTGCCGCCATCACGGTGCCTGCGGGAACGACGGTCACCTGGGTAAACCGCGGCCTCCAGCCGCACGCTGTGACGGCGGAGGACTTAAGCTGGGACTCGGAGGTCTTCCTGTCGGGTCAGACGTATGAACGGACGTTCACCGAGCCAGGCGACGCGGCATACTTCTGCCGCATCCACCCGTGGATGAAGGCGACCATCAGCGTCTGCGGCTTTGTGCTGGGCTTCAGGACCCTGCGCGACATGATCCCGGAGATTGTGGGGCAGTGTCTGGAGAACCAGCGCTTCGCCGGCAACGGCGACGCGTTGCAACAGACCACCGGTGGCCTGCTGGTGTGGCGCAAGGCCGATAACTGGACGGCCTTCACCGATGGCTACCGGACGTGGCTCAACGGCCCGTTCGGTTTGCAGAGCCGGCTGAATACCCAGCGTTTCTCCTGGGAGCCCGACGCCGCTCAGTACGCCCAGCCCTGACCGGTAAGTGCAATCGCTCTTTCCTGTACTTGCTATTACCAACGTATCGTAATCGCGATCACTGAAGCGGGCTCACTGCCATGCTACCGTGTGGCAGTACGTGACCTGTAGATCCACAACGTCGTGTCAAGCGCCGTAGATCGGCCTTTCCTGCGACAGGAGGTGCGGCATGGTTCGCGATGATCCTCCCGGCCGGCCGGTCCCGGCTGTCCACCGGTGCACTCGACGCGCCGCGATGCAGCGCTCGCTGGGGGTTGTGGCCGCAGGGATTGCTGCAGGGGTACCGGCCGCGCCGGCCCTGGCACAGCAGCCTCCTACGGGCGTCACCAAGCTCATCGGTGATGTGCTTGACTTTGCCCTGAGCTCCTCGCGCTGGCGCGGCCGCTTCGGCTTCGTGACCTTCCGCCTGCACACCGGACTGTTCAACGGTGAGCGCGCCTACTTTATTCGGACGGATGCCTCCGACCAGGCCTTTGCCCGCGAGCAGGGGCTGGTGTTCGCCCCTAAACTGGCGCTCGCGCTGGAATCTCGCGAGCCCGCCACCGCGGATCTCTATCTCTTCGACCACACAGCAGCCGCGGGCCAGCTTCCAGTACTCTCATCGGTGCCCGGACTGCCTGACTTCAGTCCAGCATTCAGGGTGCACCGGGTCACCTGGCGCACGGCGGCGCGCACGCTCGCCTCTGCAGCCCAGGTGCGCGCGGCGGAGCAGGCGAACGAGGTACGTGTCGAGCGAACGACTATTGTAGTGAACTATCCGGTAGTAAAGTGGCCGGGCGGAGAGCTCCCAGCCGACCCTGACAAGGAGCAGTACCTGGGCGGCGGCCAGCTCATCGAGCCGGTGAATACGCAGGCCATGACTGTTACCTTCAAGCTGCACGAGTGCTATCCGGCCAGCCGGTACATCGTGACCGACACCTCTGCCGTGCCAATGGCGCCGATGATGCGGGTTGGCGCAGCTGCGGCATCGCAGCGCCTGGCCGGCGTCCGGGCAACGGCGAAAATCTACGTCTTCGGGAACGGCGTGCGCGGCAGCGGGCCAATGGGAGCACAGCCCAGCGTCTTCGACTCCATGGCTGGCCAGCCGGCATGGAGCCCCTTCTGGGATCACCTCACCGTGGTGTGGCGGAACGAGGCCGCGGTGAAAGTGCTCAAAGCCGAGGACGAGATCCGGCCGGTGATCGAGCGGGGAGATCTGCAATTGTTCAATGGAGTGCCCGAGACGCATCCCAACGGCTTTGTGGTGAACTGTCCCGTGCCGGTGCTGGCGCCGAACGACTTTGTACCGCGGGCGGCTGACGGGCGCAGCCTGTTCGATGAGCCGGCATCGATCCAGGCACTCTTCCAGGGCACCTGGGGCGACCGCGCCGTCGAGCAGTGGCAGATCGAGCATGATGGTGAGCTGGCACGGCGCCGGTGAGACACGCGCACGCGGTCGTGGGCGCTCATCCACCGGCCCTTGTTGCATCTGTGCTCAGGGATGCCAGATGCGTACGTTCGGGTAAAAGGCAGCCGTGGCGAACCAAAAGGGAGTGCCGTGGATGACAGGCTCGAGCTGCGCCCCGGCCAGTGGCCCGGCGATGGCCTGTCCCAGCACGTTCCAGCGGCTGCCGGTGTCCAGGTCCACGAAGCTGCCATCCCGCCAGGCAAAGGTGAGCGATCGGCCGCCAAACGCAGGCCGGTAGACGCCGGTGGCGCCGATATCGCGCGACTCAGCGATATGCGAGCGATCAAGCGTGGAAGCCATGCCGGGCTGGTAGAGCACGACGATGTGCTGGCTGCCAACGCGGTCCAGCACCACCCGGCGCTCGCGCAGCAGGCTAAAAGGGTAAGCTACATCTTCGCCGCCGAGGCTGACGATGACCACGCGCTCCATCGGCGGCAGGCGTCCGTCAGGTGTGCCCTTGAACAAGAAGGGCGGCTGGTCAATGCGGTCGTATCCTGTATAGGGATTGCGACCGTAGTCGCGCGCGTGGCCGGTATCACGCGAGAGCACGCGCCCATTTGGGTGGGCGCGGCGGAACTCCTCCCAGGAGACGATCGTGGCCGGAAGCAGTGTGAGTCGCATGCCGGTCAGCTCGCCTACGATCGCCTCGCCGGTCATCTGCTGCCACCAGGACTCGGTCTGGCGGTCCCACATGATGAGATCAGAGTGGCGCAGGTTGCCGGTGGTCCCAAAGTCAAGCACGCGTCCGGCCACCCGGCGATCAAAGGCGATAGCCGTGTTACACAGCGGACAGAACGTTACCATGACCAGGATGCCACCGACCTCGTCGTTGACGATCTCATGCCAGATAAGGATCTGCAGCGGATAGGCGCGCACGTCGTTGCCCACAGCGAAGTGGATGAGGGGCTCCTGGGGCTTGAGCCAGGCGTCAGCCTGCGCCACAGTCTCAAACACCGGCCGGTCGATTGGCGGAATGCCATCGCGAGGTGGGCCGCCGGGAATGATCTCGCTCAGAGGCACGCTATGTTTGCTGAAGTCGGTCTTCCACCCAATGGTGCTGAAGAGCACGCGGTCATACTGTGGAGGCGGCTGCGTGTCCCTCGCTGCGGCCTGCTGCCGCTGTGTACAGGCGGCTAGGAGCAGTGCGAAGGCGACCAGCAGTGCCGGGTAGCCGCGCACACGCATGCTTTCGTCCCCCTGAAGCCGGCGTACTAGTCACGCTCCAAGCGGTGCGTCTCTCTTCTGCAGAGATTCTCGCGCTGGTCGGGCCACGTGGCTGTAACCTAGCTTACGCGGGAAACCTGTGGTATAGCAGCACCGGCTCGCATTCATTCGCTGGCTCACACCAGGGCCGGCTGTAGCCCTGCACTTGGCGTATGCCACGCTACACACCCGGCATATCCTGTATCACAGACACGCACCGGCGCGGGATGTATACCAGCGCAGGGAGCCGGGCGGGGCAGGCATGTCCTGGGAGGAGGGGTCGGGTAGAGACAAGGCTACTTGCCCCGCCCGGCGCTGCGTCTAGGTCCTTGAAGAGGCGGTCCTGAGCAGCGCATCCTCTGCTTCCCCAAATAAATTCGCGAATTGTTATAAAGATGCTAAATCATACAGACATAAAACACAAAATAAATACCAAACACAGATGGAGGATGAGAAAAGGAGTCGTGTCCAACGTGCCACTGTATGCTGCCGCAGCTCTTCTGCATTGCAGTCGCATGGGCAGCAAAGAAGCTTTACCTGTGTCACACCAGCAGGGAGATCCTGCGTGATAAGGATCTCCCTGCTGGGGCACTGGATAGACGCGCCGAGCCAGTTGGTGGGCCGCAGGCCGCGGGTGTAGCGGAGCAGGAACGTTTTCGTGGGCTGCACTAGTGAGGCTGCATTATTGAAGGCCGACGACCATGTCGCACCTGGGGATGGCAGGCGATCAAGTACGATGGATCGTCCTCTCGGTTACAACAGCAGTGACCCATCGGTGGACGCCGGAGACGAACTCCCCAGCGCCGAGACGCACTACCTGTGCGAGATCAGCCGCAGCGTGCTTCTCACTGCCGAGGATGCTCGCCATGCTCAGCGAGCGCGAGCAGGTCGTGCTGTGCTTGCGCTATGGGCTGCATGGCGATGAGCCGTGGACGCTCGAAGAAGTAGGCGCTTACCTTCAGGTCTCACGTGAGCGCGTACGCCAGATCGAAGCCGAGGCGCTGGATAAGCTTCGCTGTCCTGCCTAGCGGCAGCACCTCCGCGCATACCTCGTGTAGCCTCTCCTTTGTCTGGCCCTTGGCCATCATACCAGCACTCCGGCGCAGCGGATGGCACAGCACGGAGTGTCATGATGCCGTGGTACGTAAGGATGATTACAGAACTCCGATCCGTCTGACTGGTACATTTCTGTCCGTGTCCGGCTAGACCGAGCTCTTTACCTGAGGGGCAACTGAGGCATGAGCCGTGGCAACATCCCGTGGGATCGCACCGAAGGTGATCGTTGCCCGCACTGTGGAGCCCCGCTTGTCTTCGACATCAGTGCCTGAAACGGGCGCCTCTATGTGGACTGCAGTTCGCAGCCCGACGCTCACTTTCGTCAAGCGACGCAGGAGGAGCTGGAAGCCTATCTTCGCCGCGCCCCGGATGCGCGCCAGCACCTATGGGGTGTCTTCGGCTGGGCCGGCACTGTCCCCACCACGCCGGCTCACACGCCTGGGACACTGCAAGCAGCGCTGCAAAACGCCCAGCAGGTGCGCCGGCATGAACAGCATGAACGGTATGCATGGCATGGATGGCAGAAACAAAGGAGGGAAATGATGGTGAGAAATACCTTGCTTGGTGCAGTAGCTGGTCTGGTTGCCGGCCTGGTGTTCGGCATGACGATGTAGATGATGATAGCGCCTGCGCCAGACGGCAGTCAGATACCGATGATGCGCATGGTCGCGATGGTTATTCGATCAGACAGCGTGGCTGCAGGCTGGGTTTACCACCTCTTCAACAGCGCAGTGATCGGCGCGCTGCTGGGCACGCGCGTCCAGGGGTATAGCACGGGTTTGGGCTGGGGGGCCCTGTACGGTGTCGTCTGGTGGGTCTTGGGCGGGCTTATCCTGATGCCGGTTCTGCTGGGGATGCCGCCCTTTGCCTCGCTGGTGATGGCGCCCATGCGGCCGATCGCTCTGGACAGCATGAGGGGACATATCATCTATGGCCTCATCCTTGGCGCTGGTTACGTGTGGCTGGCCACAAGGCAAGCAGCCGCGCGGTCAGCAGGCATGCCGCGAGACACCTGATCGTACAGACCTGCGCTAGCGTCTCGGCCAGAGACGAGCCAGTGTTACACCCCGGCCGAGACGCGGCAGACCACCTGATCCGCGTTTGCTGGCAGACGATGGCGGTCATAATAATGTTGAGACGATGCGACAGAAACCAGAGAGTTTTCCCTGCCCTGCATGTGGTGCAGACTTCGAGACTCGCGAGCAACTCGAGCAGCATGGCCGGGAGGAGCACCCGCACCCCCCAGCGCTTCCACTGCGCGGCCTGCGGGATAGAATTCGCCACACGTGAGCAGCTTGAGGAACACAGACGTCGTGCCCATCAGTGCTAGTTCCACCCGTACGGCCACTTATCGAACTGGTGCTGACTATCGCTACGGCCAACCTGACGAACCGGATCAGCGAAGGCCTCCGAACGTCCCTCGGCTAGCGGGGACGCCGGCGTGCCGGCGTGCTGTGCCCCACGGATATCGGCAGGCTGCTGCCAGTACGTGCCCTGAGCATTGACGGCAGCAGCGCGCTGGGATACCATCCAAGAGAGGCCAGGGAGAGCACCATGGGCACCGGGGCTGAAGAGATATAGGTATGCCTGCAGGAGCCCAGGAAGGGACGAGGCGTGCAGGCCGTCTATCGCTGGTTTGACGAAGCAGTGAAGTATCCCGGTGGCCGGCTGTTGGTGCGGCTGGGTCTGACCGGGAACCAGGTGACCCTGGCCGGCCTGGCCATCAGCGGGCTGGCCGCGGTGGTCATCGCGCTCACCGGACCGTTCTGGCTTGGTGGCCTGCTGTTCCTTCTCGGCGCATACGCGGACCTCTTCGATGGCGCGGTGGCACGCCTGCGCGGCACGGATCGCACCTCGCGGCTGGGCGGCTGGCTGGATACTTTTGCCGATAAGCTCGGCGAGGCCGCCTTGCTCTTGGGCGTGGCCTTTGCCCTGCCTGACGTCAACGATGTGCGGCTGGCCGCGGCGGTGGCCCTGTCGTCGCTCCTGGTCGGCTTCGCCAAGGCCGCCGCGGGCGAGTACTACATCCGGCCGCAATGGCTCGAAGTGAAGCTCTTTGGGCGGCCCGGCCGGGTCGTGCTGCTGAGCGCCGGCTTGCTGCTGAGCGGCGTCCCCGGGCTTGACCCTCTGGCGGTAGTGCGAATAATGCTCTGGGTCATGCTGTTGGGCTTCAACGTGCCGGTCCTGCTGCAGCGCGTGAGCAAAATCCTGGTCCACGCCCAGTCTGAAGAGGCGGCGCGCGACGTTGGCCTGGGGCAGCAAGCGCCGACTGCCGAGGACGGCCATGAGCAGCGGCGCTGACCCCACACAGCGCCGGGAGCGCTTCCCCTTCTCATGCCACATCTGTGGTCGCCGCAGCGTGGTCATGTGCGGCCGCGGGCCCGGCGAGCAGGAGCCGGCCGACCTTGGCCGCTGCAGCCTCTGCGGGCGGTGGGCTTGCCCCGACCACTACACCGGTATCTTCCGGGCAGGCCGCGCCGGCTTCATTTGTGATGTCTGCGCGCAGGCCGAGCAGGCACGGGCGGCCCGCCATCGACGGTTGTTGGGGTGCCCCCTCCCGTTCGCCGGTGCTCTAGCCTTCTTGTGTGAAGTACTCCTCCTGCGGGCTGCTTGCCGGCGCCGGTAGCCGTGATCAGGCGCAGACCGGGCAGCAACACTCTTCCCGCGTCAAGGGTAACTAATTTGGACATCTGGTTTCGCCGTGCGAGACATTCGTCATGGCGCCGAGGCGTGTGAATGCAGGAAGATGCGCAGCAGGTGCCGAGCCTCCTGTCCGATGCCCAGGGCTAAGCAGTCACAGTACGTGCTGAAGGTCGCGTGGCGTACGAGCCGTTGCAGCGCCGGATCTGACAGCGTGAGACGGCCGGCGCGCAGGCATCGCTCCAGGCGCTTGAGGAAGTACCACCGCAGCGCCGCTTCCTGGCCCTCTGTCGGGTCAGGCGGCCATGGCGGCAAGGTAACAAATGAGGGCTGGTCCGAGGTCTCCCACAGGTCGATGTCGTTCACGGCGGTCCTCCGCCTCCCATTCCACGGCACAGGCAACCACTCCACACCCGCTGAGCCGTGTCTCCGGGCTTGATCGCCCGCGGGCGATCAAGCCTGTCACCATACTACAACGTACCAGCGCCCGATCTGGATGGCCCTGGGCGGCTGCGTTTGCGCGTTCGGGCCGGCCCGGCGCGCCGCGGAGAGCACAGCTAGGGTATACTACTGAAGAAACCCTGTGCCCCTCATTCTGGAGCGTCTGCAATGCTGTCGTTTACAAAGATGCACGGCACGGGCAACGACTTTGTGCTCCTCGATGCCCGTGCGCTTCCGGAGCATGACTGGCCGGCCCTCGCGCGGGCCATGTGCGATCGTCATTTTGGCGTGGGCGCGGATGGGATGATCCTGATCCTGCACGGCGAGCGCGCCCCGTTCCGTATGCGTATCTTCAACCCAGATGGCTCTGAGGCAGAGATGTGCGGCAACGGTATCCGTTGCTTCGCCCGCTACCTGGTCGAGCACGGGCTGGCAGGTGCCGGCACGGTGCAGGTTGAAACGCTGGCCGGGCTGAAGCGACTGGATATCGACACCGACGGCCGCACCTTCCGGTCGGTGGCGGTCGGCATGGGGGCGCCGCGCCTGCGGCCTGAGGAGATCCCGGTGCTGCTGCCGGGAGATCGGATTCTCGAACATCCCCTCACGATCGATGGGTGGGACCTGCGTATCACTGCGGTGAGTATGGGCAATCCGCATGCCGTTGCGTTCGTGGACGATGTGACGCAGTTTCCGCTGGAGTGGATCGGCCCCCAGGTGGAGCACCACCCGCTCTTTCCGGCGCGGGTGAACTTCGAGGTGGCGACGATCCGGTCGCCGCGCCAGGTCGCCATGCGGGTGTGGGAGCGCGGCGCCGGGCTGACGCTGGCATGTGGTACGGGCGCCTGTGCCACCGTCGTTGCAGGCCGCCTGTTGGGCCGGCTGGAACCCGAGGTGGAGGTCCACGTGCCGGGCGGAGTGCTGACGATTCGCTGGGACGGCGAGGGCGAGGTGGTGCTGCGCGGTCCGGCTGAGACGGTTTTCGAAGGCACCTGGCTCCGCTGAGCTGCAGTGGAGTGCAACCTCACTCACGCTGCGGGTCACAGTAAGGGGGTACACGTGTGGAGCAGTGGCAGAGCGGCCGCGGGATGGTAAGTGAAGAGCGCCGGCGGCAGCTGGCGTTCGAGGAACGGCTGCACAGCGAAATCCTGGGTGCCTTGCTGCCTCTCCGCGCCGTGTCGATGGCCGGCGCGGCTGCCGGGCTTTTCACCCTTGCCACGCCGGCAGCGGTGCTCCTGGTAACCGTGCTGATCTCCCAGCTCATTGGGCTGCTCGCCGCGCTCCCCTACGTGCTCAGCGGCTGGCCGCTGGAGCAGGTTCGCTTGCCGAGTGGGGCCCCGGTGTGGCTGCGCGGCCGGCTCTATCCGTCGAAGGGGCTCTTTGATTTTGACCTCTTGCTCAGCGACGTCGCCGGGCTGCTGCTCTGGGTGCTGGCCGCGGGCTGTATCGGCGCGGTCATGGGACAGATCCATCGGTGGTTCATGCTGCGTCACGGCATCCTTGACCGCGGCAATCCGGACACCAGCCCGCTGATTGAGGTCGTGCTGTTCTACGTGCTCTCATCGCCGTGGGCTCTACTGGCCACGGCCGGCCTGGACCCGACACTGACCTGCTTCTTCCTGCTCTTGTACGTGCCGCTCTCACGAGGGCTCTTCAGTCTATGGCTCTGGGCCTACCGCCGATCGATCGCCCAGTTCGCCGGGTATCCGTATACGGTGCGCGCCCTTGATGTCATGCGCCGCCGCGCCGAGCGCAGCGCGCAAGGCGAGACACTACTGCAGGAAAGGTGAGAACGCTCATGCCGATCCTGTGGGCAGATGTTGACCAGGAGACCTACACCCAGCTCAGCTATCTGGCGACGCTGCGCCAGATCCCTATCCAGGCTCTGGCTGCGATCTTGTTACGGGCTGCCGCTGCTCGCGTCCATGCCCAGGTACGCGCTTCCAATGAGCCGCGCACGACAATCCGCCGGCTCCTTCGTGAGCTCGACGAAGAGGCAGAGCGGCTCCGTGCCGGCACAGGGACCTAGCCGCGGCCTGTGGAGGATTACCGCGGCTGGGTAGCGGCTGCCAGCCACACGTGCATGCGTGTACCATGGCCCGGGGTGCTCTCGATCTCGATCCGCCCGCCATGGAGGTGGACCAGCTTCTCGACGATGGCCAGCCCGAGACCTGGGCCCGACGTACGGCGTGCCTCGGCCTCGCGACCACGGTAGAGCGGTCTGAAGACGTCCTCGTATTCGTCGGGTGGGATGCCGGGCCCCTGGTCAACGATGTCGATACAGACGCCGCCATCCTGCGCGTGCGCGATGATCTCCACGGGTGATCCGTCTGGTGAGAACTTCAGGGCATTGTCGATCAGCGCTCCCAGGATCCGGGCCAGCCGGCTCTGGTCGGCCACGACCGGCGGCACATTGATGGTGCCCACGTGCACCCGCGCGCGTTCGCTCTGCGAGGGAAGCTGGTCAAGGGCCTCGGCAATGGCGGCAGCGAGGGGGACAGGGGCGAGGTTCAGCGTGATCTTACCGTTCTGGAGCTCGGTAAATAAGGCGAGGTCGTCCACTAATCTGGTGAGGCGGAGCGCTCCTTCGTTCATCCGCTGGGCCATCTCGCGGACATCGTCGGGGCTGTACGCACGCTGCATCAGGAGCTCACTGAAGCCGACCAGGTAGGCGAGCGGTGTCCGGAGCTCATGGGAGATGATGCGAAAGAACTGGCTTCGGAGCGCATCCAGCTCTTTCAGCGCGGCCGCTTCTGCCAGCGCCTGAACGAGCTCGGCCTGCTGCTGCTTCTCCACCGTCAGGTCGCGGGCTACCCCGACCAGGCCAATGCACTCCCCTGCCTCGTTCCGCACCGCCGACATGCCCAGGTAGGCTGGGAAGGTGTGCCCGTCCTTCCGCCTTCCCATGAGCTCGCCGCGCCAGCCGCCGAGCTGCTGCGCCGCCGCGGTGATACGGGCGTGCTGGTCCGCATCCAGATCGGCCCAGAGCAGCACGGCCGGGCGGCCCCGGAGCTCGTCGGCGGCATAGCCGAACGTCTGCTCCGTGGCGCGATTGACGACCGAAATGATGCCTAAAGGATCCTGGATGATGATGCAGTCATTGGCGCTGGCCAGGGCCTGGACAAGCGGTTGTTGCTGCGCCAGGAGGTGCGAGAGACGCTGATTGGTCGCCTGCAAGTCGGCGACCAGGCGCGCGTTTTCGAGAGCCACGGCGAGCTGGGCCGCCAGCGCCCAGTACAGGGCGAAGTCGCGCACCGAGCGGTCTCTTGTCGAGCGGCTCCGCACTTCTAACACCGCGAGCGGCTCGCCGCGCAGCAAGACCGGCACGCATAACTGCGTGCCCCAGCCCTCCGGTGGCACAGGCGAGCCGGGAGCATGGCGCTTGTGCCGTATATAGAAGACCAGCTGTCGTGTGGTCGCAGCCTGCTCCACTGCCTCCTGCTCTGCCGCAGATGGGGTGTCGAGGTCCGTCTCGCAGAGCGTGCAGTGCACCACTTCCCGGCGCAGCCCGCCGTCACGCAGGAGCCAGATAGCCGTGTAGTCATGGCCGCGCACGCGATGGATGGTGGCGATGGCGCTTCCCAATAGACCGGCGAGAGCGCCCGGGACACCAGCAAGTCCGCTGATGGCATCGAGCATCTCCCGAAGGGCTCCCAGCGCCTGGTGCCGGCGTCCCTGCCACCGGCGTATGTGCGCGTGGTTCTGCTGCATGCGCATCGTGCCGGCGTGTCTCATCGCAGACTGTGGGGTTTTCACGCAGTACCCTGTAAAGCGGCTTGGATATGCTGATCGAGCTCAACCAGATCGAACGGTTTCTTCATATAGTGGCGCGCGCCGTGCATAGAAGCAAACTCGACTGGGGATGGTCCTGAGGCGCCTGTCAGGATGATGACCGGCACGTGGGCAAGGTCGGGATCCTGGTGCAGCGTGGCAAGCACCTGATAGCCAGTCATGCGCGGCATAGCGTAATCGAGAATAATCAGATCCGGCCGGCTCGTGCGGGCGATTTCCATCGCTTGCACGCCGTCTTCGGCCATCAGCACCTCATAGCCGCGTTGCGCAAGGTGTTCATACAGGAGCAGGCGAAGATCAGGCTCGTCCTCAGCAACGAGGACACGCTGGCGAGAGAGAGGTACTGAGATGTAGCTCGCCACAGCTGCTCCGCTGGACACGTTACTCGACATCGCTTGTCATATACCAGGCCATATACCAGATATCAGAGCATTTTTGCGAAGGCATTCTGGTGTAGTGTTTTGTTTCTATATATTGTGGCAGATGCAGTGCAGTGCTTCAAGGGCTCAATAGCCTTAGGTATGGAGTGCCGGTGGTGTGTTCCCCGCCGGTCCGGTGGTCTGAGCCGGTTACGGCATGATATCTCAGAGGGTGCGGCACGGCCGGCCGCGCGGCCGACCAAAGAAAGCTCGTGCACAGCCAACTCGGAGTGTGCTCTGGCGATGACCGGCCGGTGCGCTCAGCCAGACCATGGTCAGGATGCTGCGCCGTCGCGATTGACGGTTGTCTGGCCAAACGGTAGAATGCAGCGAGCATCCTGGAGACATACGAACGCTCTGCACCATCGATGCCACCGCTCCTTCAGGTCAAGGACCTGCGCACGTACTTCTACACGCCCGACGGGGTGGTTAAGGCCGTCGATGGCGTGTCCTTTGACCTGCAGCCCGGCGAGACGCTCGGCATCGTGGGCGAGAGTGGCTGCGGGAAGAGCGTGACGGCGCTGTCGATCATGCGGCTTGTGCCTGCGCCGCCGGGCCGCATTGTCGGCGGACAGGTTCTCTTTGACGGGGAAGACCTCCTGCAGAAGGACCCGGATGAGATGCGCCGCATCCGTGGACGGCGTATCGCCATGATCTTCCAGGATCCCATGACCTCGCTTAATCCGGTGTTGACGGTTGGGCGGCAGATCAGCGAAGCGTTGGAGCTCCATCTGCATCTGGACCGCGCGGCCGCGCGCAGGCGCACGATCGAGCTGCTGGAGATGGTCGGCATTCCCTCGGCGCGCCAGCGCGTTGACGACTATCCTCACCAGTTCAGTGGCGGCATGCGCCAGCGCGTGATGATCGCCATGGCCCTCTCGTGCAACCCGCAGCTCCTGATCGCCGACGAGCCGACCACCGCGCTCGATGTGACTATCCAGGCGCAGATCCTGGAGCTCCTGAGGAACTTGACGCGCGAGTTTCATACGGCGGTGATCCTGATCACGCATAATCTTGGTGTGGTCGCCGGCATGTGTGACCGTGTGCTCGTGATGTACGCCGGTCGTATAGTAGAGGAGGCGCCGACGGACCTGCTGTTTGAACGGCCGGCGCATCCCTATACCCTTGGGCTGCTGCGCAGCGTGCCGCGCCTTGACGAGGCGCGCAAGGAGCGGCTGGTTCCCATTGAGGGGCTCCCGCCCGACCTGATCAATCTGCCGCCCGGCTGTCCCTTTGCCCCGCGCTGCGCCTTTGTGGGGGAGAAGTGCTTTCAGGAACGTCCAGAACTCCTGGTGATAGGTGGTAACCCGCGCCACCGCGCTGCGTGCTGGTACCCGCGCAATGTGAGCTAGCATACCATGGTGCAGACCAGTACTCCTCCCGCCCCTACGACGAGCACCCGCCGTGGTGAGGTTCTGGTAGAGGTGCGTGATCTCGTCGTGCACTTTCCAATCACCCGGGGTATTCTCTTCCAGCGGCGCGTCGGCGCTGTGCGCGCCGTGGATGGTGTGAGCTTCACGATCCGGCGCGGTGAGACGTTGGGCCTGGTCGGTGAGAGCGGTTGTGGCAAGTCCACCACCGGTCGGGCGATCCTGCAGCTTTACCGTCCGACCGCCGGCCACGTCTACTTTGACGGAATAGACCTGACGCAGCTCAAGGGGGAAGCACTGCGGCGCATGCGCCGCCGCATGCAGATGATCTTCCAGGATCCCTATGCCTCGCTGAACCCGCGCATGACCGTGGGCAGCATCATTGCGGAGCCGCTGGAGATCCACAATTTGGCCCGCGGGAAGGCCAAGCAGGAGCGCGTGGAAGAGCTCCTCCAGATCGTCGGCCTGAACCCTTACTTCGCCAATCGTTATCCGCATGAGTTCTCCGGCGGACAGCGCCAGCGCATCGGCATTGCGCGCGCCCTGGCCGTGAACCCGGATTTCATCGTCTGCGATGAGCCGGTGTCGGCGCTCGACGTCTCGATCCAGGCGCAGATCATTAATCTCTTGGAGCGGCTGCAGGACGAGTTCGGGCTGACATACCTCTTCATCGCCCATGATCTGGCCGTGGTGCGCCATATCAGCGACCGCATTGCCGTGATGTACCTGGGCAAGATCGTCGAGCTGGCCGACCGGCAGCAACTCTACGAGAACCCACTGCATCCCTACACGCGGGCCCTTCTCTCAGCCGTGCCCATCCCCGACCCCAAGGTTGAGCGGCGGCGCCAGCGCATCATCCTGACCGGAGATGTGCCCAGCCCGGTGAACCCGCCGCCGGGCTGCCGCTTCCACACGCGCTGTCCGCTTGCTACCGACATCTGCAAGCAGGTCGAGCCGGCTTGGCGAACTCTCGGCGCGCCCGACCACTGGGTGGCCTGCCATCATGCAGAAAAGACCTTAGAGATGAATGCTGCCGGGGCAAAGCCGGTGTGAGGAACGCATGGCCTTGCGCGGGCATGGCTCCCGCGCCGCTCCGAAAACGTATACTCATGGGTACTTGACACGATGACGGGACTGCGCTAAGATGGGGGCACCAGGAGGTAAGCGCATGCGAGCCCGTACTGGTCATCCGGCATGGAGGAGGCCGATGAAAGCTCCGCTTGCGCTCTATGGAGTCCGACAGGTTGACAGTTAGGGCCCTGCAGCGCGGGCTCCCGCCGCCTGCAGGGCAGTTGACCCCCGGCGTTCGGCCCGTGCTCGCCGATCGTGGCATGCGCAGCAGGGTCCCAGCGATTGGGCCCGCGGCGAGGTGGTAGCCGAGCACCGACTAGGGGCCGTCGCCGGGTATGGAAACAACTAAACAGAAACGCTCCAGACAGATTGTCTGGAGCGTTTCGCGTTCTTAGCCGCTGTGCCGAGCCGGGCAGGCTACACACGCCTCAGAGGCGGACAAAGCGCTCGACGTCCAAAACAAACACCGTTGCTCCGCCGACCTGTACCTCAACCGGGTACGGCATGTAGAACTCCCCCGGCTCCATAATCGGCGGGAGTGGATTGATATACTGCGTGCGGGTTGTACAGTTCTGGCTGATTGTCAGCAGAAAATCGCTGGTCCGCCAGTCGTCCACACCGCTCATCACCAGGGCATTGCCTTTGCGCAGGAACCCTCCGACGGTATTAATACGCGTCACAGCGAATTGCTTGGCTACCAGCGCGTCGATCAGCGCACCGGCATCTTCGTCTTGTACAATAGCCAGGATAAGCTTCATGCAGCACCTGCCCGCCTCATAGACAGTGAGCAGGGGGCGTCGGTCACGGTAACCGGCGCTTTCTTGAGCTCACCGCAGTCCCCGCTTTACTCGTGCATGCACTCCGGCGAGGCCTCACTCGTAGGGTATTTCCTGCCCCGGTTTAAAGATGCGCACCCGCCGAAATGGCTCCCGACCAGTGCTGCGGGATGCCAGATTATAGCGTTCTGCTAGGGCATGCTGCATGCGCCGCACCGAGGCGCTGGCCGGTGCCAGCTCAACCGGCTGGGAAGTCTCCAGCACCCGATTGATGGCGTCCTCCGCCTCCTGCAGGGCCAGAGCCTCAGGATTGGCGCTCTCGAGATTGTAGAGTGTGGCCAGAGCCGTGAGCATCTGCTGGATCGTATTTGATTTCAAGACGTAGACCGGAACGCCCCGTTCTTCGGCGTCACGGATCGGCTCCGGCTTCTTGCGATAGTAATTCTTCAGCGTGATGACGGCATCGGCCTCGTCGATGTTTCGCACAAGCGTGGCAGGCACACGCAGCTCGCGAATAGCCTGCTCCAGGCGGTCCCGATTGACGCCGTAGGGATACAGGCGCATCGGCCGCAGCGACGGCCGCTCGGGCACCGGCGCAGGGGCGAGAGCGGTCTCCGGCGCACGCGTCGGTAGCTCGTCCATCGAGTAGGCCGGAAGGACCCGCTCACGGGGGCGCGGGCGCTCGCGCGCCCACTCCCGCTCGAAAAGCTCGCGGCTACGCGGCAGGCTTCGGGCAGGCCCGCGGCCCCGCCAGGTATCCTCGAAGCTGGACTGTGGCCGCTGGGCCTGGGGCTCCACCAGGATCTCCCGGCGCTCTACCTCGCCACGCTCGTTGCGCAGGCGCAGCTCAGCGACCACCGGCTGGCCGCGCAGGAAAGCATCCACGGTATCGGCGACGCTCCGGTGCACCACCACTCGCTGCCAGTCCTGGATCTCGACCAGGATCTGGAAGGTTGGAGGAGCCTTGCGCTCCAGGACCGTCTTCTGCGTGCCGCGTCGCCGCGCCTCCTCATCGCTGAGCGTCACTGCCTGGATGCCCCCGACGAGGTCGCTCAGCGTCGGGTTCGCCATCAGGTTCTCCAGCGTCGTGCCATGGGCGGTACCGATGAGCTGGACACCGCGCTCGGCGATCGTCCGTGCCGCGGCGGCCTCCAGCTCTGTGCCGATCTCATCGATGATGATGACTTCCGGCATGTGGTTCTCCACCGCCTCGATCATCACCGCATGTTGCTCGGCTGGTGTCGGCACCTGCATACGCCGGGCGCGGCCGATGCCGGGGTGGGGAATATCGCCATCGCCGCCGATCTCGTTTGAGGTATCCACGATGACCACGCGCTTGCGGAGATCATCGGCAAGCACCCGCGCGACCTCCCGCAGCATCGTGGTCTTCCCAACCCCGGGCCGCCCCAGAATCAGGATACTCTGCCCGAGCTCGACGATATCGCGGATAATTTGGATTGTGCCGAACACCGCCCGGCCGACGCGGCACGTCAGGCCGACGATCTTGCCGTTACGGTTGCGAATGGCAGAGATGCGGTGCAGCGTGCGAGGAATACCGGCGCGGTTGTCCTGTCCGAAGACGCCGATGCGCGCCACCACATATTGCAAGTCTTCTTCGGACACTTCCCGCGAGCTGAGCGTCAGCTCGCGCCCGGGGAAGCGGGCCTCGGGCAGGCGCCCCAGGTCCAGGACGATTTCGAGTAGATCGTTCAGGTCTTCTGCTTGTTCCAGTGGCTCGACGATGTGCGGCGGCAGGGCGTTCAGCAGAAGCCGCAGTTCGTCGGCAGCCTGCAGTTCAGCACGCTCCTTCGACAGGCTCGTCATCCAGATACTACCCATCCATGGCCGGGAACCGGGGCCCGGCCACCCCACTCACCTTCATCTGCCAGCACGGTGCGCCGGGAGCGCGCCGGAGCGTGCTCAGGCTCGACGGCGGGGACGCCGAGCTGGCGCACCAGCAGCAGATGAGTATCTACCCGTTCGAATTGTGCGCCCGGCAAGGCGGCAAGGACACCGGCCTGGTGTTCGCGCACCTTGCAGAGCACCCCGCGCGGGCGCTCGCCCTCGAGGGAAACGAGGGCGTAATGGAGCAGTGCCGGCGCGACGTGCGGTGCGGCGGGATGCACCATCATGCGCAGGCGGTGCGGGCCGTCTCGCCCGTAGAGCAGCAACGCCCAGGCCACCACCACGCCATCCTCCAGGACGACCAGCCGTCGGCGCAGTCCACGGCGCGCGCTGTATGCCTCCGGCTCCGCCGGCCCTCCCCAATACCGGCTGGTCAGCCCTTCGGCAGCCTTTACGGCATCGGGAGTGGCAGCCAGATAGAGGTTATGGATGCCGAGCGCGTCCTGCTTCATCTGCGGGCGCAGGCTGAGCCGGGCCGCGCTGTGCTGGGATTCGGGAGCAGGCCCCGGGGGGAGTGGCGGGCGGTAATAGGTGTGCTCGCTCACCAATTTGCAGAAGCCCAGCGCGCGGAACAGGCTATAGGGCTCCGGGCGGTCACGCACGGCGCAGAACACCCGCAGCACACCGCGCTGGCCGGCACCGGCACACACTGCCTCGACCAGGTGTGAGTATGCCAGCCGTTGCCAGGAACGAGGATCGGCCAGGCTCTCCTCAGCCTCCCCCGCGCGGCCTCTGACCACCAGGCGCACGATGTCCCATTGCTCGGGGAGCCGGCGCGGGCGCGTCTGTACAAAGCCCAGAACGTGGCCGCGCTCCTCATAGATCCAGGTGCGGTAGTCAGGGCCCAGCAGAGGGACGACCGAGGCAGCAGCCGCCATAACGCTCGACCAGGGGCGGTCCCATACCACCAGGGAGGGCGAACCGTCGCGCTCCGACCAGCGTGACAGGGCGCGCACCTTAAACACGTCCTGCCACTTAATGGATCGAATCATGCGCTCCAATCCTTACGGTAGCCGCCCGCAGCGGCAACCGCGCGCCTAGGGCGCAGCGCCAGCCTCGGTGGTCACCCCTCCGTTTTTTCACTCACGTAACGCAGGACCGCTGCGCCCGGTCCGCTCCCGGCACCTATCCTCAATGGACCGGGCTTCGGTACCTCGTGCGCGGACAAGCTGCCCTCGTGCCGGCGCCCCACGGCCTCAGCAACCACTACGCGTATTGTACCCGGCTGGAAGAGGAGGGGCAAGGAACCATGCCGGTCGGCATGGACGTTTTCACAAGGGAAGGATGTTACGTAAACTTCACGCCCAGCTTGATGCACTGCTCCGGATGCTCGTCAATGTAACGAAAGGCTTCGGCGGCCTCTTCGAACGGCACGATGGGGGTGACGATGCCGTCGGTGCGCAATCGCCCGCTCACCAGCCAGCGCAGCGCTACCTCCACCAGCCGCTGAAGGGTCCAGCCCGGTGCATCGCGCAGCGGCAAGCTCTCGGCGCGGCAGGAAATGATCTGCAGGCGGTTACGGTGGAACTCGTTGCCGAGCCACACCCCGGCGGCGTCCCGCCCGTAGAACGAGAGCACACACACCGTTCCGCCGAAGCGTGTGGCCCGGATCGCATCATGCAGGGCACGCGGATTGCCGCTGGCTTCAACGGCCACGTCGACGCCGCGCTCGCCCACCTGCTGCGGCGTCTCCCAGTAGCCACCGAGCACGTGCCGGCGCGGCGGAGGCTCCTGGGGCATCTCAGCCGGCATCGTCAGCTTGCGAATGGCCAGCCCAACATCCCCGTCGCCTTCCCGCGGGTCAAGCACGACGTCGGCACCGAGCCACTGCGCAACTTCCCGCCGCAGTGGAATGGGATCGACGCCGATCACCAGGTCGGCCCCAGCCAGCCGGGCAAGCTGGACTGCCATGAGGCCGATGGCGCCGAGGCCAAACACTGCCACCCGATCACCCAGCCGGATCCCGGCGTCCCGCATCGCCAGGGCCATGACCGCCGGGTCCAGGCAAACGGCTGCCTCAGGCGACAAACCGTCAGGCAGCGGATCAACCCAGCTTTCCGGGACGGTATGGGTCTCGCGGATCGGCAGATGCCCGAAGACGCGGTCGCCGGGCTTGAAGCGGGTTACCACCGGGCCCACCTCCGTGACAACACCAACAGCCATGTTGCCCAGGCGGCGCGGGAAGGCCCGCGCCGCCTCCTCCGGAGTGCGCGGCAGGGTGCATCCCCAGGTGCGGTCATAGACCCAGTGGGTGGCCGGCTCATCACGGTAGTGAGCTAGTTGGGTGCCGTGCTTCGGCGAGGCGAACTGGGTGCGAATACGCACCTGCGATGGTCCAAGCGGCGGCTCAGTGTACTCGCGCAGCACCGGTGTGCGCGGGGCAATGGCGACCAGTTCACGCGGCATGGCCATCACTCCTTGGATATAAAGAGATATATAAAGATAGAGAGAGATAGACATGGATATAATAAAATAGATAATTAATATAAAGAGATAAAAGATTTCTATGATTTATATTTTACTAGAAATTTGCAGCTTGGCTGTTTTGAGGCGTTCCGTGTTCTGCATGGCAGAGCGAGCCGTGAGTATACGCATCAGGGCCTGGGCAGTCAGCGCTGCCTCGCCCCAGTGTGCTGTGGCTGCTCGAACGGCGTGCTCCAATGGCACCAGGGTGTCCAGATATGCCAGTCCGACCGCCTTCCGCACGCCCAGGTCGCCGGCGACAACGCATGGCCGACCGAGCGTGCGCGCCAGGATCCACTCCGCGCTCCAGCGCCCAATGCCAGGTAGAGCAGTGAGGCGAGCAATTACCTCTTCGTCCGGAAGCTCGGCAAGCTCTGCCAGGGTCAGGCGGCCGCTAGCGATAGCTTCGGCCACCCTGATAATGCTTTCAGCCTTCCGCGCTGTAAGCTGCAGAGCGCGGAGCTCAGCTACCGTGGCTGCGGCCAGCCGGTCGGCACGTAGACTGTACACGCTATGGCCATCGATCACGTGCCGATCGCCAAATGCTTCAGCCAGACGGCGCCGCACGGTGGTGGCCCAGCGCAGGTTCACCTGCTGGGCTGTGATGCAGCGAATGAGCGCGGTCAGCGGATCGAACTGCCGCACCGGGCGCACGCCGGGGTGCTGCCGCTCCAGGCGGGCAAGCAGCGGGTCGCGCGCCAATAGGTCGGCATATGTCGGCGGAGGCGGCACAAACGTCGCCCGCACCGCCTTCTCGACCTCTCGCCGGCATGCTGCATCTGCGACGCGAACATGCAATATGGGAGCTTCCAGGCTCCCGCTTGGCCGACAGGCATAGGCCACGTGCGTGTGACCGACCGGCAGGGTGCGCACCAGCGTCCGGCCATCCCAGCGATCGATGCCGTCGTCGCCCCACGAGCGCAGGAATTCTACCGACGATGGAATATCAAGTGGGCCGGGCAGGCAGACGGTGAACGTCTCAGGACGCATACCCTAGAGCCACAGGTCAGGCAAATGCTCGTGCGCGTAGTGCTTGACCAGCGTGGACAACACTCGGTCAAGCACGAAGTCCGGGCCCGGGGCGTTCCAGCGCGCCAGTAGCGCGTCGATGCGGCGATCGAGCGCCCTTTCGAAAACTGCTTTCACCGACCGGCCCGGCTCGCGCGTGCTGGGGATGGAGTCTAGACGATCGTAGGTGGAAAGATCGGCCTGGAGCGATGCATCGCTATCCGGCTGGTAGAATCTCTCGGGCCGTCCGGTAGTATACGTGATGCCCAGGTGCTCGGTGGCTACCCGCCGCGCGTCTGCTGCGCCACGACGAAAGTCGTACTCGCGGAAGCGCCGGTCGAGGAATGCGCCCAGGGCATTCAGGTGGTTGCCGCGCAGGCGGCCATCCCCGCGCCTGGGCATGACCAGGGCGAAGGTGCCCAGGAGCTCCACCGGGGCGGGATCAACGCCGGGCAGCGCCCGCACGGCCTCCCGGGGACTCTGCAGCTGCATGGCGCGCGAGCGCGCAATCACCTCATGCTGAAACTGAATGGCGCTGCTCTCCTGGCGCATGGCAGCGAGCAACCCAAGCGCATGGGCGAACACGCCCGGCCGCGGTGGGGCAAGGTCGGATACTGTTGGGTCGCTGCGCCAGGGATTGATCACGATCACGCTGCGGTTCTCCAATGGATCACCGTCGGCGTTCTGCTGCATGTAGTACCAGGCCAGGTCGATGGGAAGGTTGTTAAAAGTGCCGCCGTCAAAGTACCAGAATTGCGCCTCCCCGGAGAAGTTCGGACGCTGGATATAGTGGGTCGGATCATCGGCGCGGCGGGAGAGCCGCACCAGCGGGAACACCAGCGGGATGGCGGCAGAGGCCTGGGCGACCAGCGCGATGCGGTGCCAGATGGTGTCGTCCGGCCGGACGGTCGCGTCGAGGTAGAAGGTCTCCTGCTCCGCGTAGCGGTACTGCACGAACTCCTCGACGCCGGTGCCGGTGGGCTGGGCGATGCGGGAGATATACGGGAGCGGGGTCGTGTTGGCGATGGTCATGGCCAGGGTGAGGCGCTCAGCGCAGAAGGGTGCGTGCCGGCCTGCGCCGTCCGCCGGCTTCCAGGCAATCTGTTCCTGGGCGACCTCGCGCAAGCGGCGATTGCTCAGGAGCGTCGGCGGCTCATCTGCAGGCACAGCCGGATCGAGCAGGTCAACTATGTCGAGCCGGTCCACCCAGACATCGTAGAGGGCGGTCTGGCCGCCGCGATAGAGCAGGCCGTGAGCGATCAGCGCCGCGGTGGTGGCGCCGGCGGAGGCCCCGGTGATGATATCGATTTCGTAGCGGTCGCTTGCCGCGCGGAATGCCTGCATCAGTTCATCGAGGGCGCCGGCAATGTAGGCGCCCAGCGACGTGCCGCCGCTTAGCACAAGAGCTACCCTCTGCTTAGGCACCGATCCCTCCTTCCTCGCAGGTGGCGTTGCTCGCTACGCTTGCTGAGCTTCCACCATGCCCTCTGCATGCTCTTCAGGTATACCGTTCCATCGCCCCACTATAGCACCTGCGCCGGCCTTGTGCTGGGGACGACGATTGATTTTACAAGCTGTCTGCGATGGTGGTACATTCGGCAGCGATGCTGCCTTAGGGAGAGAGGAGCGATGGCCGGCACCGCCGCGCGAGGAGACGGTGAGACTCTAGAAGAGCGCCGGGATCGGGCGCAAGAGATCGTCAGGCTCTTACGGGAGATGTACCCCGATGCGCGCTGCTCGCTGAACTATGAGACGCCGCTGCAATTGCTTGTTGCCACGATCCTCTCGGCCCAGTGTACCGACGAGCGGGTCAACATCGTGACCAGGCAGCTCTTCCAGAAGTACCGCACGGTGGAAGACTACGCCCGCGTGCCGCAGGAGGAGCTCGAGCAGGATATCCGCTCGACAGGCTTCTACCAGAACAAGGCGAAGGCGATCCGGCATGCCGCTCAGATGCTGCTCGATGAGTTCGGCGGCGAAGTGCCCCGCACGATGGAAGAGCTGGTGCGGCTGCCGGGGGTGGCGCGCAAGACAGCGAATGTGGTGCTGGGAAACTGCTGGGGGATCGCCTCTGGGATCGTCGTCGATACCCACGTGGCCCGGCTGAGCCGTCGACTAGGCCTCACGGAGCACCAGGACCCCAAGAAGATCGAGCAAGACCTGATGGCACTGGTTCCCCGGCAGGAGTGGATTTTCCTGGGGCATGCACTGATCTACCACGGCCGCCGCGTCTGTGAGGCACGAAAGCCACGCTGCGCCGAATGCCGCCTCGCCATGCTGTGCCCCTCAGCCAACCTGGTCTGAGTATGCCCGTACGTTGACGGCGATCGTCCAAGAGCCGGTCGGCTGCGCGACGTTCTCGCCCGCTGCGCCGGCCGTTAGTGCCTCCTGCGGTGGCTGTCCGCTCTCAGTCTGTGGGCGTACCTCCACGGAGATCCGCAGCACCACGTCATCGGGCATGCGCTCGATGCGCTCGATCAGCGTAGTGAACGTGCGCTCGAGGAGCTCACGTTCGCGGCCCTGCGCGCGCTGCAGGTACTTCTCTCGCAGCGCCTGGTAGTGCGGAAGCGCGACGCGCTTGGTAGTGTAGATCGTACGTGAGCCGGGCTCGAGGAACGGGAGCGGCATGCTCGTCTTCAGGATCCTGCAGGTTGCTTGCATAGGGTGAGGTAGGCTTATATGCTGCGCTACTCCGAACTGATGTAATTGTAGCGTACCAAGCATGCCATTTTCACTCGCTATCCCCTACGCTGTAGGCGCTCAGAAGCGCCCAGCCGTCGGTAAAGCGCAAGCGTGTGCGCGGCCACGCGAGTGTGGGTGTACTCGGCCAGCACACGGGCGCGACCGCGCTCGGCCATGCGTCGGCGCTCGTCGGGGTGGCGATACAACCAGAGCAACCGCTCAGCGAGGAGCGCCACGTCCCCCTCAGGGAAAGTCATGCCGGCGTCGCCGATGATGTGCGGGATCTCGCCGGAGGCCGAGCCCAGCACCGGAACGCCACAGGCCATGGCCTCGATCAACACGCGGCCGAACTGCTCTTTCCAGTTTGGCCGTGTAAGGGAGGGCAGGACTAGCACATCCAGGCTGCGCAGGAAGTCCGGCATGGCCGTCGAGGGGATATGGCGCACCAACTCGACCAGGTAGCTGATGCCCAGTTCCTGGGCACGACGCTGGATCGCCTGGTCTAAGGGCCCGGAGCCGGCCAGCGCCAGCCGCCAGACTGTCCCTGCCGGAAGCTGCCCGGCTGCCCGGGCAAATGCCTCGACCAGCACCAGGACGCCCTTCTGCTCGACCAGCCTGCCGGCGTAGCCGACCGTGAACGGCCGGCCGGAAGGGGCGGAAGCAGGCTGCTTGGCCGGGCAGAACAGGTCAGGATCGACCCCGAACTGCGGGATGACTTCTAAAGGGCCGCGGTAGCCCTTGCTGCGCAATACCAGGGCCGCCTCGCGAGTGCCGGCGATGGCGGCGTCGGCGCGTGCCAGCACGTAGCGCTCCATCAGCGAGAACGGCGGCGGATAGCGGCGCGCCAGGTTCTGCCAGGTGAAAAAGAGCGTGCGCGCGCCGGCAAGACGGGAGAGCCACAGCAGGTGGAATGTGACCAGGTTGTACGGTTCCTCGTCGATGTGCACCACGTGTGGGCGGACGCGCCGGAATTGCCGGTGGACCAGGGGGTAGAAATGCAGGTGGTGGTGGCCGTTGAAAGCCAGTGGTTCAACGATGAGCTCGTAGCCGGCCGTGTGGGCGCGTTCCAGGGGTTGGTTGTGCCCGGCTTCGCGCCAGGCCGGGGGCACCACCACCGTGAGCGCGATGTCAGGCGCGCGCGCCAGTTCTTCCAGTTTCTTCTGGTAGGCACCGACAACACACGCCTTCGAGACCATTAGGACGCGCAGCCGCTCGCCCATCACCCAAGAGCAGACCTTCTCCAAACCGGCTGCTGCAGTTACCAGTTCGTCACTGAGCCGTCCAGACGGCGCAGATGCGGCAGCTCACGCATCTGGAAGGGGTGCTTCTTAGCTGCCTCGCGATCGAACGCGATGCCCAGTCCGGGGCGTGACGGCGGGAGCAAATACCCGTCCTGCCACTCCACCTGCACCGGCACCACATCGGTCAGTGCCGTCCCCGGGCGGCGCGGCTGCTCCATTACACCGAAGTTGTTACAGGCCAGGTTCAGGTGCAGGCATGCCGCGGTGGACACCGGCCCGAGCGGATTATGCGTCGCCAGCTTAATGTAGTGCGTCTCGCACCAACCGGCGATCTTGCGTGCCTCCGAGATGCCGCCGACGATGCACAGGTCGATGCGGGCGTAGTCGGTCAGTTCCTCCTCGATGACCTGGCGGAATTCCCATTTGGAAGCAAACTGCTCGCCCACGGCAATGGGCACCGAGGTGTGCTCGCGCAGCCAGCGCAGGCTGTACATGCCCTCTGAGCGGATGGGGTCTTCGATGAAGAAGGGGCGGTATTGCTCGACCGCCTTGCAGAAATAGGTCGCGTCCGGCGGATCGAGCCGGGTGTGCACGTCGAAGCAGATCTCGATCTCGTCGCCGACGGCCTTGCGCACGGCCTCGAATTGCTTGATCGCCAGCAGCACCGACTCCGTGGGCTCGAGGATGCCGCCGTCGCGCTGCGGCAGGCCCCAGCGCACGAACTTCCAGCCTTCTTCTTTCGTGCGCAGGCAGCTCTCCACCAGCTCCTCAATCGTCCGGCCGCTGTTATGCGGGTAGCAGACCACCTTATCTCGCACGAGCCCGCCGAGGAGCTGATAGACTGGCACACCGCGCGCCTTTCCCTGGATATCCCACAAAGCAATATCGATGGCCGAGATGGCCGAACAGGCGATCTTGCCGGCAGGGAAGAAGCCGCCGCGGAAGAGCATTTGCCAGATGTGCTCGATGCGGTTGGCGTCCTGGCCGATCAAGAGGGGCTTAAAATGCTCGATCACCCCCATCACGCCGAGTTCACGGCCGGTCAGCCCGGCCTCGCCTACGCCGGAGATCCCTTCGTCGGTGTCTACGACGACGAACAGATAGTTCCGTCCACCACCCCAGACGGGATAGGCCTCGATATTTGTGATCTTCATGGCGCGTTCCTTTTGGCTGGTTTATATGTGTAACCAGTTATGGTGTGTATATAGAGAGCGGTATCTCGTCTTTAGATAGTTTATGTTTAGATAGTTTAGATGAACCCGATCGCGCCATCCGGACGCCACGGGAAGCCGCGGTGCCAGCTCCGGTACGGGTACTTCCCGAACGCCTCCTCGTTCAGCTCGATGCCCAGCCCAGGCCGCGTGGGCACCTCGATATAGCCATCCTTGACCACCAGCGGCTCCTTCACCAGGTCACGCCGTGGCGGCAGGTCATCAGGAATGTATTCCAGGATCAGGAAATTATGCGTGGCGATGGCGAAGTGCACGTTCACCGCCGTGGCCACCGGACCCATCGGGTTGTGGGGGGCCACGGTGACGTAGTGTGCCTCCGCCATAGCCGCGATCTTTTTCATTTCGGAGAGTCCGCCGGTGAGGCAGACATCCGGCTGGATGATATCGGCGGCGCCTCGGACGAGTAGGTCACGGAACTCGTACTTCGTGTAGAGCATCTCACCAGTCGCTACGGGTATCGGGCACTGCTTCTTGAACTCGGCCAGGGCATCGATGTTCTCCGGACGCAAGGGCTCCTCGAAGAAGAATGGTCTATACGGCTTAAGTGCCTCGGCCATTTCCAGAGCGCGCACCGGCTCGAAGATCTTGGCGTGAGGATCGACGCCGATATCGATATCTTCACCGACGGCTTTACGGATGCCTTCCAGGCGCGCCGCAGCCTCCCGCACGACGCGGTTCCAGGGCATGCTCTCGCTTCCTGGGGGATGCGGGTTGATCTTGAAGGCGGTGTAGCCATAGCGCTCGCGCAGGGCCAGTGCCCGCTCGCCGATCTCCTCGGGCGTGCGCCCGCCCGGGTTCTGGTATACCCGCACGCGGTCGCGCACTTTACCACCCAGGAGCTGCCAGACCGGTACGCCCAGAGCCTTGCCCTTGATATCCCACAGGGCATGGTCGATCCCTGAGATGGCTGCGTTCACCACCGACCCGCCGGGGAGGCGCGAGCCGATGTACATGAGTTGCCACAGCCCCTCGATGTCTAAGGGATCGCGGCCGATCAACCACTCTTCAAAGTCATGGATCGCCGCCTCCGTCGCCCGATCGGGGCCGCACGAGTACGCCTCCCCGATCCCGTAGAGGCCTTCGTCGGTGTGTACCTTCACAAAGACCAGGTTCCGGTGATCGGGATGCACCAGGAACGTCTCGATACGGGTGATCTTCATAGGTTACAGCCTCCCGCCGAGGCCGGGCTCGATGAGCATCCGGCGGATGTCATCGGCGTACTTTACCTCTGAGTCATCCTCGGGCTCGTAGCCGATCACACGACGGGCGTTCGCAATGCTCCAGAACGCCCGTGTGTTGCCCGAGATGCCATAGAAGATCTGGAAAGGAATGCCGTACTCGTTGGCGATGTTCTCCGTTTCGATGGATTTTATGAAAAGCTGCTGCAGATCGCGCTGGCTGATATAGGCGCCCAGGTCGCGCTTATAGCCAACCGGGTTGCCCTGGAAGCGCTCGGCCACGATCTCTCGCGGGGCACCGATGCGGATCTGTACCACGCCCATCTTGCGCCCGAGCGCGCCGCAGGCGAAGATGAAGCCCAGGTGCTCATACGCAATCTTCGCCCAGCCATAGTAATTATCTGACAACGGATAAGTATCCGGATATACCATATCCAGTTTGCGCGCCCGCAGCAGGTGCTCATACCAGTCGCAGGCGTGGTTAGAGGACGCCATCACTACTCGGCGCACTCCGGCGTCGAACGAGAGCTGGTACACGTGGTAGGCCATGTCCACGTTTACCCGCTCGTCGTAGTAGGTGTGCCCCGCGCCGACCGGGCCGTTCGGCCGGTAGTAGGCCAGGTGCACGACCGTGTCAACGCCGGCAAAGTGGGGGCGCAGGGCATCGAGATCCGTGGAGCGCAGATCGGCCACGATGACGCCCTCCACCGGGCGCCCCTGGCGGTCAGTGGTTCGCGCGTCCAGCAGCACCAGATCGTAACGCTCACGGAAAGCCGGCAGCAGTTGCCCGGCAATGTACCCGGTGGCCCCTGTCACCAAGACGCGACGCCTGCCTGCTGGAGCTCTCATAGCGATGCCTCCCTCCGTGCGCTGAGTTTATTAAAATGCTTAAACATACAAAACAAATATAATATACCCAAATATCTCAAATATACTCCTCAAATACACTTCATAAAAACACTCATGGTAGTGAGAATACTCGCGAGACTCCGGCGATCGCCCTGCCGCACTCACCTCGGAAAGCCGGGCAGCATGGTGATGTAGTTGATCTGCCCGGTGTGGTAATAGAGATGCTCGGCGGCGTGGAAGAGCAGCATCTCGCCGGTAATGGAGCGTCCGGAGCGCAGCATCACCTCTCGGGCAAGCATCTCGGGCGTCGCTCGCAGGTATGCCTCCACCAGCCGGTCATAGACCGCCAGGATGTTCTCCCGGTAGAAGGTCAGCGGCCGCCGCGTGTAGGTCTCCAGTGCGTTCGCATCCTGCCAGGGCCCCGGACCGGCGTCGGTCCCCTCTCCGGCAAAGAGGCGCAGGTAGTTCGCCGCTGCGCTACCGATATGGTCGAGGATAAGAGCGATCGGCCGTGCCTGCGGACTGCCCGGCCGCCAGTGGATCTGCTCGTCGGTGAGTGGATCGATAGCCTCGAGAAAGCGTACGCGCACGAAGTCGTGGCGCCGGATACCCGCGCGCAGCACAGGATCCGGCGTGCGCTCAGCCAGTTCCAGCAAGCTGGGGATACCCATCTGCCCTCCCTCCTCATCTCTGCGCGGCCACACTGCCGCCGGCTCGCTGCCCTCTTTACCCTCTTTCGGCACACCACGCGGTGGTTACCACCCGGCGAAGGTATGCTAGGCAGCGACAGCCGGGCTGTCAAGGGCAGGGACCTCCCCCGCCGCGAGCCTGCACGCGCGGCCTCGGTGGCATCGGATACTCATGGGATTGCCGGCAAACCTCATCCGGTGGAGGTCTCGCGACGGATAACCTCAACCAGGCCACGGCGCGGGCGCACCCGGACGTAGTCGCCTGTGCGCAGCGTGGTGACAGGATCGGGCTCCAGGCGATCCATCACGGGGAGGCCTGCGAGCACAGCGCCCTGGACCATGATCGGGTTTGCTCTCCGAAAGATCAGGGCAGCGGGCGCCACGCCGCGGCGCTTCATATCGAGAAGCGCCCAGGCCGTGGCAACACCGCCCTTGGCGGTATTGAAGATGCAGACCTTGCCGGCGAGGCACTGTCCGTACAGGGCGTGCCCTTCCCTGGAGACGACCCCGGTGCGCCGGTCCAGGTCGTAGCGGGCGCTGAAATTGTCGGCGCAGACCAGCGCCTCTCCCTCTACATCCGGGCCAACGCCGGGATGGCCCCGCAAAACGATCGGTTCCTGCGCTACCACGGCAACCTCCCGGTGAGCGCTGCCTGGAGGCAGACCTCGGTGGGCCGGAAGACGGGATTGTACCCATAGCCGGCGATAATGTTCGCTAGCTTAGCCGAATCGGTCACAATCGTGCGATAGCCGAAGCGCTCGCGGAGTTCGTTCGGCGTGAGCAGGTAGAAGCACGCGCCGCTGACCACCAGGCCGCCGGCCTCCTCGATGACGCGCACATAGCCCAGTCGCTCTGCCACGGCGCTGTAGTGGTAGTTTGTCGTGGCGATGAGCCGGACCGCCGGATGCACACGGCGGCCATGCAGGGCGCGGGCCAGGTCACGCAGCTCAAGCAGCGAGAGTTGCGGCGCGCTGAAGACCACTAGATCAGGCTGCTCTTTCTCCGGCATAAACGAGCGATAGGCAGCCGCGATCGCCCCCGGCTCGACGACCAGCCGCCTTTCCGGTGGACGGCCGCGAAAGGCTTCGTCGATGGTGCGCGCTTCCGGCGTTACTCCAACCAGATGGAACATGGCAAGAGAACCGAAGCTCGCCAGGGCCGCGCCCAGGTGCTTTAGGTCCTCCACAGTCGGCTGAGCATCCGGCACTACCAGGACGGGCACCTGCCAGTAATCGGCGACCTCGCGCCCAATGATGCAGCCCAGCGCACTCCAATCTGAACGCTGGTGCGGCCGATCACGCACCTCGACATACACTGTGCCGCGCCGCTGCTCGGACAGGTGGTAGCCGTAGCGCGGCACACGTCCGGTGAGAGCAGCAGCCAGCGCCACCGGCCCGCCCTCAAAGTTCGAGCGCGCTCCGGCAACGCTATTGGCGAAGATCACCGTGCCGGTATCGCCCCAGGCCAGGTGCTCGCCGAAGCGCGGCGGCAGAATCGTTTGATAGTTAATGCATGTGTCAACGATCAACACGCCCATCTGCTCCAGCGCCTGGCTGAGGCGCTGTTCCAGTTCCACCTGCCGCTCGTCCTGTCCCAACACGCGCCAGAGCTGGAAGTCCACGCTACGCGGGTTGCACGTGGCCGGAATGCGTACGTGTGCCCCTAGAGCGGCCATCTCTTCGACAAAAGCCAGACCGGCTTCGCCCATAGACTCGATCTCAGCCATGATATGGGCCGAACTGACCGGCACGAAATCCTCGGCGCCGAAAAACGCTCCCACCTCCAGTTGCATCTCGAGGGCGCGGCGTACAGCCTCCCCGGCACCGCCGGAGAGCATGGTCTCTTCCTCACGCGTCAGACGCATCGGGCATAATCCCCTCACCCCTCAGGCAGAGCTTCGCTCACTTTTTAGGTGATATAGGTGAAACCAATGGTGAAATTATGGGAGATGAATGCGAGTGCAGGCCGGCGCTGGCACCGGCCCTGCTAGCCGGAGCATAGCGAATCGCGGCGGCAAGGACAACACGGGCTGCTACTATGCACCCCGGCGCTCCGGTGCACCTGGTCCGGTAGACTGCGCCTGCACGGAGCAAGTGATGCGGGGGCCTAGACGGAAGTGCGTTGCGCACACATCCTTGTCGCATGCACGCAAAGGGCAGTACAGTGGTGGGCGAATGTTCTTTCAGTCATCCAGCATCGAAGATGCCACGAACGATTATGCGCATGTAGGATGTGAAGGGCCTATGCATAGCCAAGTTGGTCTGTTGGTTGGAACCGCGCGCGGGCTGGTGCTCTTTGAGTCAGATGCGGCGCGCCACACCTGGCGAATGGTTGGACCCTATCTTCCAACGCTAGAGATCTGCTGCGTGCTTGCTGATGGGCGTGGCTATCTGCGGCTCTGGGCCGGGACGTTTGATGCGAACGGAGGCCCGGCGGTCTACGTGAGCGAAGATCTGGGCCGCACGTGGGAATGCCGTGCTGCCGGCCGGCAGTTCGCTACGAACTCCGGCCGCGTGCTTCGGCGTATCTGGCACATCGCCGCCGGTCCCGCCGCGCAGCCCGAGGTATGCTACGCCGGAACTGAGGAGGCTGCGCTACTGGCCAGCAGAGACGGCGGCCGGTCGTGGCAGGAGGTAAGCGGCCTGACGGCGGCGATGCAGCAGGTGGCGCCTGCCTCTGCCTTGGAGAGTGGCTGGGTGCATAGCATCATCCTTGATCCGCACGATCCACGCCGCATGTGGGTGTGTGCCCAGGTTGCCGGCGTCTTCCGCACAGATGACGGTGGCGGGCACTGGGTGCCTTGTAATACCGGATTGCCCGAGCCTGCGGCATGGGACCTGGGCCCCGCCGCCGGGTACTGCGTGCACAAGGTAGCGCTTGATCCGGTTGATCCGCGCCGGCTGTACCTGCAGCACCGCGACGGTGTGTTCGCCTCGGTCGATGGTGGAGAGACCTGGCAGCGGATCGATCAAGGGCTTCCGGGACGGTTTGGCTTCCCGATCTGTGTCACCAGAACGGGTGCCGTGCTCGTTGTGCCACTCGAAAGCGCTGAGCGGCGAGTGCCGCCTGAGGGGCGGTTACGGGTTTATTGCAGCCGGGATGGCGGTACAAGCTGGGAGCCGCTTGGTGATATGTCCGCGCAGCCACGGCTCACCGCCGTGCTCCGAGACGCACTTGTTGTGGATCCGCTTGATCCACCGGGCATCTATGTCGGCACAACCGACGGCGAGCTCTTTTACTCGGCCGACGGAGGGAGCACCTGGGCCCAGCTCCCAGGGCATTTCCCGCGGGTGACAGCACTGACAGTCTGGGTACTGCACAGCTCCTCTACAGAGGCTACATCTCTAAGTAGAATAGAGATATAGAATAGAGAAAATAAAAAAAGATGAAGAGGTATAGACAATATAGACAGAGCCCATAACAGGGCCCATATAAGTGATGAAGGGCGATGCACCCCGGCAGCGTGCATAGGTAAAGCTTTACTCGCAGTTTTAACGAAGGAGTTCAGCAACGGCCTCGCGGATGCGCCGGGTAGCTTCCGCGGCGTCTTCGTCGGTCATCCGGCGCTCATAGTATTCGGTAAGTTCAAAGGGCACGCCGTAGCGTACGCGAATCTTGACAGGCTTTGGGAATAGTGCCCCTCGAGGCAGCGCCTCGAACGTCCCAAGGAGCCCTACGGGCAAAACCGGCGCGCGAGCACGTACCGCGATCTTCGCCACGCCGATCTTAAACGGCTGCAGTCGGCCATCGCGCGTGCGCGTGCCTTCCGGAAACAGTCCCAAGGCCAGGCCGGCGCGCAGGATCGCCAGGCAGGTGCGTGCAGCGCTGATATCGGCTTCCTCGCGGTCAATAGGAAAGCAGCCCCACTGGCGCAGCAGGAAGCCGACAACAGGAATACCGAAGAGCTCGCGCTTGGCCAGGAAGCTTACCGGGCGGCGCATGCCGTAAGAGAGCGCAAACGGGTCGAGATTGCTGGCGTGGTTCGCCACGACCAGAAGCGGCCCTGTGAGCGGCACGTTCTCCGCGCCCGTGCATTCGATGCGGTGATACCACTCGAAGTAGCGCTCGCCGATCAGCCGCGAGATGCGCAGGATCACGGTGTTGTAGGTGGGCATCTGGGTGCGCATGCCGATGGATGCGCTGCTGCGGGGTGTGAGCACAAGACGTACCTCTTTCCCGGCTGTAAAGCTGACAGCGTATAATTCCTCTGCAGACGTGACCAACGAACGCGCGAGCGGTCCTCCCAGGGTAGTATACGTCAGGGAGCATCCGAGTGAAGATTGTTGTCACCGAGCCGATCCACCCCGCAGGGATGCGTATCCTAGAGCAGGCCGGAGAAGTCGTCCGTCCGGCGACGTTAGACCCAGCTGGGTTGCGCGCTGTGGTGAGCGACGCGGACGCGGTGGTGGTACGGATCACCCGCTTTCCGGCCGAGCTCATCGAGGCTGCGTCCAGGCTAAAAGTCATCGGTCGCCATGGTGTGGGAGTCGATAACGTGGACTTGGAGGCATGTACCCGGCGCGGCATTCCGGTGGTGTTCACGCCGGAGGCGAACGCGGAGTCCGTTGCAGAGCATGTCCTGGGATGTATGATCACGCTGGCGAAGCGGATCCTGCCGGGCGATCGGGCCCTGCGGGCCGGACAATTCGCCGCGCGCAACGAACTCTTCGGGATGGAGCTCGCCGGCAAGACGATCGGCATCATCGGCCTGGGTCGCATCGGCAGGCGTGTTGCGCAGATGTGCCGCGCTGCCCTCGACATGCACGTGATCGGTCTTGACCCTGTGATCTCAACGGACCAGGCCGCGACGCTGGGGATCGAGCTTGCCCCCGATTTGCGATCGCTGCTTTCCCGCGCGGATATTGTGACGCTCCACGTCCCGCTCACGCCCTCGACCAGAGGACTTCTTGGTGCGGAGCAGCTTCAATGGATGAAGCCGGGGGCGTACCTCATCAACACGGCCCGCGGTGGGATTGTCGACGAGCAGGCGCTATACGAGGCGCTCACTGCCGGCCGGTTGGCCGGTGCTGCGCTTGATGTGTTCGCTGAGGAGCCGCCGTCCACCGATCACCCCCTCTTTCGGCTTGACAATGTCATCGTGACCCCTCATATGGCCGCCCATACAGAAGAGGCAATGTATCGTATGGCCACCATGGTGGCCGAAGAGATCGTCGCTGTGCTGGAGGGCAAGCGGCCACGCTGGTGCGCGAACCCTGAAGTATATGCTGTTGGGCCCGGCGCATAGCCGCACGCAGCCAGCTCCAGACGGCGATGCCTGTGCGACGTGTGCCGAGGCCTTAGAAAGCCTTACTTAGTAAGTATTGCGGCCGCGGGTACCGGTGGGTGGTGTGCGCTGCGCTCTATCTCGCCAATGAAGCGGCGCAGTTGGTGAGAGGTACGCTGAGTACAGTCGCCCCGTTAGGCTGGACGGGCGGTCCCTGCACCTCGTGGGTAAGGGACAGAACGTCCTTACCGGCATTGTGCGTTCCCGCCGTCTTGCGTCTTCAACGTCGATGCCGGTGATGGAGCGATGGAAGCGCGCCCGTGCCGTGCGGAAGACTGCTGGTCTTCAGAAGTGCGGCGGTCATTCCACCACTTATGTCTGGAGGTGTAACGGGGGCTGCTGATCCGTTGTGCGGCCCGTTGTGTGGCTGGCCCCATGTCATTAACAAGTGGCTGAACACTGCTACGGGCTGTCGGGCGTGGTGAGGGACGCTGGGAGGAGCCCAGGATGGGAGCGAACTCCGTCGGCTTGATCGCGAGCACGACCAACTCGTCGGTGAACTCGTAGCTGTGCTCTCGTACGAGCGGCTCTCGGAGCGCTTCGACCGGGCACCGACTGTGGCTGCTCTAGCAAGCGAACTTGGGGCTCGGCCTCTTGTGGTATCTTTAGCAGTTATAGGTCTCACAATTCAGAGGACATGTTTGTAGGGAGCGAACCTGCCCGAAGATGTTTCATGGTCGAGCCGACGCCGGCGCCACCTGTTTCGGAAGTGTTCGCCTTCCCCGCGCTAGCGAGGGGCATCTTCGGGTGATGGGTCTGCAGCATGGTCCGCCGTTCGTTCGTTCCACAGCCGGCGCACAACTGCAGTGATTGCCTCATACGTAAAGCCGCGCCTGGCTAGAAAGCTGCCGAGCCTGGTCCGGAAGCGTTGAGCGTCCGCCAGCTCGCCAGGGGTGAGTCGTTGGAGGTATGCACGAGCGACCTGCTCGATCAGCGTGTCCTCTTCTGAAGCGAGTGCTTCCAGGACGGTGTCGATTGTTTCACGTGCGACGCCCTTTTCGCGCAGCTCTGCCCGCAGTGCCCTGGCTCCCCGCGGGCGGAACGCCGTGCGGTTGCGCACCCAGAACTGGGCAAAGGCGGCGTCATCGACGTAGCCGTGGCGGCGGAGCCAGTCGAGCACCTCGTCCACGATCTCGGGAGGGACGCCTTTGCGCCGTTCGAGGTAGACACGGACCTCAGCCTCGCTACGGGGACGATACCCCAGGTAGCGCATGGCCGCGTCCCGCGCCACGTGCACCGCATCCGCGTGGAGAAGGCGCGCCACATCGTCTGCAGTGAGCACACGTCCCGGCTGTAATCCTTCTGCAGCGGCGAGACTCGCGCTCAAGCCAAAGGCGAAGCGGCCGTCAAGATACACGTTGACGCGGTCACGACGGCGGACCTGCTGATCAAGCTGCGTGATGATCCCCTGTAAGGGAGGGAAGCGTGCGGGCATCGTGTATCCAGTGGAGTTGCCCGACTTATCTCCGCTAGTCTTTTTGTGTCGTATGCCTGGGCTCACATGCGCTTTGCCCTTTGTTTCTCTTGATTTTATTTTTAGCTATATTTTCTTCGTTCTCCTTATTTTCTCTATATATTTTTCTTCTCTATTCTCTCTATTTGTATATTATTATTCTCGCTGCGTTTGTGACGCGCATGGGCAGAGAGTGGGGCAGCCATCCTTAAGCGCCAGGCCATGGAGCCTAGCCATGAGCCTAGGGAGAATAACTGAGGAAGACCCGTCCCCAATCGCTGCGCAGAAACTGTGTCAGGCGGGGTCTCCCCACAAGGTTATACCACAGTACGTCGTGGTACAGAGCTGAGAGCACTGGAACGAGCGCATGAAACCGGGAGTGGAGCAGCAAGCGCTCCAGGACCCGGAAGGGGCCGCGCACGAGGACCTGATCGCCCCATAGAGCGAGGTTGATCTGGGATCGGAAGCCGAAATTCACCTGCGAGATATCGTCGCCCACGATCTCGATGTGATCCGGGTCACCACAGCCCAGGCCTAGGGCGTGCGCCAGGGCCATGTGCGGGATACTCAAGGGATCGAACCCCATGAGGCGGGCAGCGGTAGCATCGACGGCAAGGAGATCGCTGCCAGCAATCAAGTAGTTCTGAATGCGCGGCTGCATCGTGCGCGGGCCGGCACCGTCGCCGCACACGGTGCCGTCGAGAACGGCGAAGCGGTGCGGGTGGAGTTGCAGCTGTAGCGCCAGGAGATCGACCAGGACTTCCTGGATGTACTTGTGCAGGTGGTGGGTCAGCGGCGGCAGCACCGCGCCCCACCCGTTCTTGATCGCCCCGGTCAGCGTGCACAGGCCGTGGGTCTTGAGAGTGGCGAGGTGCACGACATTGCGGCCGTACATGACCGTGGGAACGGGCACGCCATCGGGATACAGTCGATCAAGGACCAGGAGCGGCCGCTTAGAGCGGTAGGGCATCCGCTCGGCTCGGCCAAGGCCGACGAAACGGATCCCGTGCGCGGTCAACAGGTGTTCCAGGCGATTGGCCTTGAGCGCCCGCCGTGGGTTGACATAGGCCGTGCGGGTCTCGACGGCGATGAGTGCGTCGGGGCGGTGACCGGCCTTGAAGAGGGCGCGCAGGACTGCCTCTAACTGCCAGGGGGGTGTGCTGGCCGCGGGGAAGTAGCGCGACCAGGAGAGGTTCAGCTTGAGGGCAAGTGGCTCCCCCGGCGGGAGAGCCTCGGCCAAGCCGGCAAGTGCGAACAGCCGCTGGTAGTCATCCTGGATGGTCTGCGGCGACGTGCGCACAACGGCGACGCGGGTCATGCCAGTCCTGCCTCTCCGTGCGCGGTGGCGCAGAGCGAAAGGCCGCGGTGGGTTTCACGTGAGACACACAGCCCTCTCAAGCATCGCCCACCAGCAGCTCGTACAAGCGCTGGAGCTCCTCGTCGGAATAGAAGTGAATGACCAGTCGACCGCCGCGGCGACTGCGGAAGAGTTCGACCTTCGTGCCGAGGGCACGGCGAAACGCCTCCTCCAGGTCGTCGCCGGGCAGGGCAGCAGGCGCGTCGGCGCGCTCCCGGGCCTCCCCGTTCGTGCGCGCTATGCGACGCGCCATCTCCTCGGTGGCCCGCACACTCAGGCCTTCGGAGACAACGCGGCGGGCCAGCATGCGCTGCTGCGCTTCGTCCTCCGCCACCAGCAGGGCACGGGCGTGTCCCTCCGTGATCGCGCCTGAGGCCAGCAACTCGAGCACATCGGGTGGCAGGTTCAGGAGCCGCAGGGCGTTAGCGATAGTGACCCGGCTCTTGCCAACACGCTCGGCCACCTGTTGCTGGGTCAAGCCAAACTCCTCGATGAGCTGGCGGTAGGCCATGGCCTCTTCCAGCGGGTTGAGATCAGCGCGCTGGATGTTCTCCACCAGGGCCAGCTCCAGCAGCCCTTGCGGCGTGGTCTCTTTGATGATCACCGGCACACGGGTAAGCCCTGCCAGTCGCGCCGCCTGCCAGCGCCGCTCGCCGGCAATGAGCTGATACGGCCCCCCCAGCGGCGACCCATCGTCCGGCAGACGGCTAACCAGAAGCGGCTGTAACAGCCCATGCTGCCGGATCGACTCCGCCAGTTCCTGGAGGGCCGCCGGATCGATGCGCTGCCGTGGCTGCCGTGGGTTAGGCACGATGCGTTCTACCGGCACTTCGGTGATCCCGCTTGCTGCATCGGCACCGCGGGAGCTATTCAGCAGCACATCTAAGCCCCGGCCTAGTACTGGTCGTCCACGTGCCATGGTCGCTAGAGCTCCTCCGCATGCGTTGTCGCACCGGCTGTCGTGATCGGCACTTCTGGTTTGCTCGCCACGATGCGCCACTCCGCCAGCACCTCCTCTGCCAGGGCGCGGTACGCCTCGGCAGCGCGGGCGTGGGGATCGTACTCGAGCACAGACAGCCCGTGGCTCGGTGCCTCGCTGACACGCACGCTGCGCGGGATGATGCTGCGATAGAAGAGCTGTGGGAAGTGCAGGCGCACCTGCTCGACCACTTGTTGCGAGAGGTTGGTGCGGCCGTCATACATAGTCATGACCACACGCATCGTGACCAGCCGTGGATTGAGATGTTCGTGCACGAGCCGCACGGTCTTCAGTAACTGTGCCAGCCCCTCCAGCGCCAGGTACTCACACTGGACCGGCGCCACGACGCCATGAGCCGCCACCAGGGCGTTCAAGGTCAGCAGCCCCAGCGATGGCGGACAGTCAATGAGCACGAGGTCGTAGGGGGTGCTCAACGCGTGCACTGCCTGGGCCAGTCGGTGTTCGCGTCCATCGGTGCCGGCAAGCTCGATCTCGGCCCCAGCAAGGGCTTCTGCGGACGGCGCCAGGTCCAGCCGCTCACGCCCGCTTGGTCGCACGACGGAATCAAGCGCAACGCCGGCCAAGAGCACGTCGTACATCGAGGGGTCCTCACGGGGCAGGCCTAGACCGCTGGTGGCATTGCCCTGCGGATCAAGATCGATCAGCAGTACGCGAGCTCCGCGCGCGGCCAGCGCTACGCTCAGGTTGATCGCCGTCGTGGTCTTCCCGACGCCGCCTTTTTGGTTCGCTATGGCAAGCACCGTCGCCATCGCAGCTGTCCTGACCAGGCTCTCCACCACCTGCACCACGGTGGGGTACCAGGGATTCTACCAAGGCGCCGTCGCCACACACAATGCACAGAAGACGCGCAGAGATGCGCGCTTTGACTGGCTCTCGCCCTGGTACCGGAAGTCTGCCGGGGAGAGCGTCATCGGTAGAACGAGGCAAGTGGGGCGCCTGCGCGCCAGCTGTTCCTCGTGAAACACGCGGCGTCGACCGAACTGCCGCGCTGCACACGGCTTCGGAGCCTTTTCTCGGAGGCAGACGCCGGACACACCCAGGAAGCGTCTAGCAATGCTGCGATGTCCCGAAGCTACCAGCGCAGCACAAGACAGCAGCCTGAGGACCTGAGGGAGGAGGGAAATCAGGCCCCGCGAGCGAGCGCGCCGAGATACTACGCAACCGGGGCTACCGGCCTGCCTGAGCGCCACCTTGTCGGCCTTGCCCGCCCGGCGGGGTGCGGCGCTGGCCGGCCTGCTCGCTCCCAGCCTGCTGTCCATCAGCACCCTGGCCTTGGGCCGGCAGGCCTTGGCCGACTGGGGTGCCCTCCGGCATCACCTGGATCATCCGCGCCGTGGCCGAACCATCCTCGCCACGCTCCCCCGCGACCATCACCACCTGCCCCACGCTCAGATCAGACAGGGCGCCCGGCACGATCCGCCGGATCGCCGTGGCGTCGGTAACGGTGACGCGGATGTGATTCCCGTTCGGGAGCCGCAGCGTCAACACATTTCCATCAATGCCCTCAATTGTTCCCGCTATCATCTGCCCCGCCGCGCCTCCTGGACTGCGCTGCCCCGCTCCCGCCGCGGCACTGCCCGGCTGCTGGGCTGCTTCAGCCGGTAACGCAGTACTCCGCTGGGCTGCTCCCCCCGCGGGAGCGGCGGTGCTCTGACCCGCACCGCGCAGGCGCGACGTAAGAGCCCCGGCACCAGCTCCTATCAGCACGCCGCAGAGAATAACCAGGGTAAGCAGGACCTTAAAGCTCATGCCCGTGCCTCACTACTCGTACCGGAGCGCTTCAATTGGATTCAAGCGCGCCGCTCGACTGGCGGGATAGATCCCAAAGAAGAGCCCTACGGCCGCTGACACGCCAAATGCCAGCAGCACCGCGTCGGGCGTAACGACGCTGGGCAGCCCCGCTGTGCCGGCCGCAACGCCGGGGATGCGTGCTCCTGCGATTAGCCGCGAGACGCCAATGCCGAGGACAATCCCGACGACTCCACCTAGGACGCTTACTAACGTAGACTCCACCAGGAACTGTATCAGGATGTCGCGTCGCTTGGCACCCACTGCCTTTCGAATGCCGATCTCGCGGGTGCGTTCAGTCACCGACACCAGCATAATGTTCATGATGCCAATGCCGCCTACTACCAGCGAGATGCCGGCGATGGAGCCAAGGAGCACCGTCAGCGTGCCGGTGATCTGGTTCGCCGTATTCAGCAGGTCTTCCTGGCTGCGAATGACAAAATCGTCTTGCACTACCCGATGCCGCTGGCGCAGGAGCTCCCCGATACGCTGGACGGTTTCCTCCATCGCGCTGGCCTCAGCAACCTGCACGGTGATCTGGTTGACCAGCGTCCCGCCACGCGTGGTTCGGTTTCGTAAGAACCGTGTCGCCACCGTAGTGATTGGCATGAGAGCCATATCATCCTGGTTGCCCAGCGCCTGCGCCCCCTTGGCTTCCATCACGCCGATCACGCGGAAATTGATGCGGTTAATCCGCACGGTCTGCCCAACGGGACTGGCCTCAGGATCGGAGCCGAAGAGTGTCTGGGCGACATTTGCGCCTAATACGACAACATTAGACCGGGCATCGACATGCTGACGGCTGATGAATTCCCCCTCGGCTACGCGCCAGTTGCGCACCTCCTGGTACTCCGGTGTTGTGCCGATGATTCTCGTGAAGGTGTTCGTCGGGCCGTAGGCAATCTGTGCGCCCGTTGTTATTTCCGGCGCAACCAGCGCCACCGTAGGCACATTGCTCGGATCAGCGATGGCCAGCGCATCTTCCAACGTCAGGGTCGGGGCCTGGCCCTGCCCGCTGCGTACCCCTCCCTGGGTAATGCTGCCCGGCGTAATGAAGAGCAGGTTCGTCCCCATACCACGAATACGCTCGGTGATCTGTTGCTGAGCCCCTTTGCCAATAGACATCAGCGCAATCACCGCCCCCACCCCGATGATCACGCCCAGCATTGTCAGGGCGGTGCGCAGCTTATTTGCCGCCAGCGCCCGCAAGGCGATGCGAACACCCTCGCTCACGCTCATGAGGGCACCTCCCTTGACCGCCCGGCAATGGGAGGACTCGATCCGGCAAGCAGGGCCGGATCGGCAGTCGCCGGATGCAGCACAGGCTCGTCACTGTGGATCAAGCCATCGCGGATGTGGATGATACGGCGGGTGTACCGAGCAATGTCTGGCTCATGGGTGACGAAGATGATGGTGATCCCGTGCTCTCGATTGAGTTGCTGAAATAGCGCCATGATCTCTGCGCTGGTGCGACTATCCAGGTTGCCCGTGGGCTCGTCCGCTAGGATAATGGTTGGCTGGTTCACCAGCGCCCGCGCAATCGCCACCCGCTGCTGCTGACCCCCCGAGAGTTCGGTGGGCCGGTGGTATAGGCGGTCGGCCAGCCCCACCCGCTCCAGCGCCTCGATAGCCCGTTGCCGCCGCGTCTTGCCCGGCACCGGCTTATTGGCGTAAAGCAGGGGCAGCTCAACTTGCTCCACCGCCGTCATGCGCGGCAAGAGGTTAAAATTCTGGAACACGAAGCCGATCTTCTTCCCACGCACTTCGGCCAGCTCATCGTCGCTGAGCCTGCTCACGTCAAGACCCTCTAGCTCGTAAGTGCCACTGGTGGGCTGGTCCAGGCAGCCCAGAATATTCATCAAGGTGCTCTTACCGGAGCCGGAGGGCCCCATGATCGCTACCATCTCGCCAGGGGCAATATCGAGCGATACCCCCCGTAGGGCGTGTACCTCTACATCACCCATCCGATAGATTTTGACCAGGTTACGAACGCGTATGACGCTCATCGCTACCGTTGGATAATGACCGGGCCACCCCCAGGACCGGGTATACCAATGCCTGGTAGGCCTGGCACACGACTAGCTGCTGCGGTGGTCGTCTGCGGGATGACCACGATCTCGCCTTCACGCAGGCCATCCAGAACTTCCGTGAACTGGTCGTTTGACATGCCAACGCGGATCTGGCGCGTCTCCCGCAGGAGCTGGCCGTTGGCTGCTTGTCCAGTGATCACTTCGACGATGCGGTTTCTGCCCTGGGTTCGCACGGCACGGTTCGGTACAAGCAAAACATTCTCGCGCTGAGCAATCGTAATTGTCGCCGTCGCCGTAATCCCACTGGGCAGCGGGTCGCGCGTTTGCACGCTGATGGATACCGGATAGGTCACGATACCTTGGGTCACTGTGCCAGACAGACCCACGCCAATCACGCGCCCAGTGAGCCGCAGGTCCGGCAGCGCTTCCAGGGTTACCGTTGCCGGCATGCCGATACGCACTTTGGCAATGTCGGTCTCGTCTACCGTCACATCCACGCGCACGCTGGTCGGGTCGAGGATAGTAATGTACGTTTGCGCGCTGGTCATCTCGCCGGCGTTCATATTGATTGCGCCGACGATGCCATCGAACGGTGCCACAAGGGTAGCATTCTCCAGATTGAACTGTGCCAGCTCAAGCTGCGCCCGTGCCTGCTCCACTGCGGCCTGGGCCGCAACGATATCGGCCGTCGTATAAGGGTTCTGCACTTTGGCCAGGTTACTCTCGGCCTGCTTGACCGCGTCTTGTTGCTGGCGCAGTTCCTCTGCAGTATAAGGCTGCTGTTTGGCGGCAAGCTGGGCCAGCGCCTGCTGCAGCGCTGCCTGCGCTGCTGCCAGATCTGCCTCAGTCGGCCCGGCCTGAAGTTTAGCCAGCTGGGCCTTGGCACTGTCGAGGGCAGACTGTGCCGCCTGCAGGTCCTCCGGCGAGGGGTGCAGAAGCTGGTTCAGCCGGGCCTCCGCAGCAGCCAGCGCGGCCTTCGCCTGTTCCACGGCCAGCGTGGCGTTTTGTACGTCGCGCGGGTCGGGATTCTTCAGCCGCTCGAGGTTCGCCCTGGCCTGGAGAACGGCTGCTTGGGCGTTGGCGATGTCTGCCGGGGAGGGGTTCTTGAGCTGCTCCAGTCTGGCACGCGCCACAGCCAGTCCTGACTCCGCTGCTGCCACGCTGGCCCGAGCGGCCTGCACGTCAGCAGGGGTGGGTGACTGCAACTGCTGGAGGGTTGCCTGCGCCTGGCTCAACTGCAGCTGTGCAGCCTGGAGTTGGGCCAGATGCGCGTTGTACGTGCTCGTGCTCACGCACTTCGGCGGGTTCAGCGTCTCGTCGCAGGGGTCATAGACCCCCAGGCTCTTATCCCGGTCTACCTGGCGTTGCGCGGTGTAGACCGCCGCCTGGGCAGCCTGCACTGCTTGCTGCGCCTTGGCGATGTCCGCCGGCGATGGATTTAACAGGGCGTTCAACCTTGACTGAGCGGTTGCCAGATTTGCCTGGGCCTGCTCAACGGCTTGCTGCGCTGCAGCGACATCGGCCGGCGAGGGGTTCTTAAGCTGTTCCAGCTTTGCCAGCGCCGCCTCGTACGCGGCTTGGGCCGCCTGCAGGTCCCGCTGAGGCGGATTAAGGAGCTGATCGAGCTTCGTCTGCGCCGCTGCCAGGTTCGCTTTTGCCTGCTCAACACTCGCCTGGGCTGCAGCGACGTCGGCCGGCGAGGGATTGAGGAGCTGGTTGAGCTTGGCCTGCGCTTGGGTCACCGCTGCCTGTGCCTGGGCGAGCTCGGCCTCGGTCGGCCCGGCCTTCAGTTGTTCGAACTTAAGCCGTGCTGATTCGACGGCAGCCTGGGCTGCGGCGAGGTCCTCCGGGCGTACACCTTGCTGCATTGCCTCCAGCCTGGCACGAGCAGCGTCGAGCTGCGCCTGAGCCGCCGCGAGGTCCTCCGGTCGTGCGCCGGCTTTGATATTCTCTAGCTTTGCTTGTGCACTGGCGAGCGATGCCCGCGCCTGGCTCACTTGCAGCCGTAGCTCGGTGTCGTCGAGCCGCGCCAGCGGCTGCCCTTTCGTCACCTGGTCGCCTAGCTTGACCAGCACTTCTGCGATGCGGCCGTTGCTCCTGAAGGTTAACTTCGACTGCGCCAGTGGCACGACCTGGCCCGTTGCTGAGATTGTGGCCGCGATACTCCCCCGCTGCACCTGGGCGGTCTGGAACCGCGCCGGCGGCGGAGCCGTGGCCGCCTGGACGCGCTGGTAGCCAAAGTACCCGGCCGGCAGGCTAAGCAGCAGCGCTAAGACAAGCATCCCCCATTGCTGGAGCGTGAGCGTTGTGGTCGCCTTCGAGATCCCGCGCACGCGCATGGCCTCTCCTCACTTCCTACGGGAGCATGATGCCGAACCGTATGCGGGCCTGCCCTTTTCCTCAGAATATCTCTCTGGTATTGTATGCAGTTTCTGTGAAGATTTTATGAAGAAATCGAAAAGACTTGGCAAAGAGTTCGCGGCTACGACTGCACCGCTGCCGTGCTGACAGGAATGTCGCCGGGCTCCAGGTTGCACACCGGCAGTTCGACCGAGAAGCGGCTGCCCTGGCCGGGGGTGCTCTCAACGGCGATGTGCCCGCCATGCTCGGTGACGATCCAGCGAGCAATAGCTAGTCCCAGACCGCTCCCACCGCTGGCGCGTGCGGTTGGCGCGCGGTAAAAACGCTCGAAGATGTGCGGCAGGTCTTCCGGAGCGATCCCGCAGCCGGTGTCGGTAACGGAGAGCACGGCCGTCTGGCCACGCCGCTCAAGCGCGAGGGTGATGCGCCCGCCTGCCGGCGTGTATTTCGCAGCGTTGTCCAGCAGGATGAGGAGCAGCTGCGTCAGAAAGTCGGGGTCGCCGGACACGTCAGCATCATCGAGGCGCTCTAGCCGGAGCTCATGGGAGGGGTACATCCGCTGCGCACGACGGAACACATCCTGCACGACCGCATCAAGGGCAATGGGCTGGCGCTCCAGGCGCTGCCCGGCGTCGGCTCGCGCCAGCGCCAGCAGGTTGTTGACAAGGCGCGCCATCCGCTCGACTTCTGAGGCGATGTCATCGAGCGCTTCGGCGCGCTCCTCTGGTGAAATATCGCCCTTGTCGCTGCGGAGAAAGGCGATGTTGCCGCGTATGGAGGTCAGCGGCGTGCGCAGCTCATGCGAGGCATCAGCAACGAATCGCCGTTGCATCTGCATGGCCTCAGCGAGCCGGTCAAGCATGCGGTTGAAGGTCGAGGTCAACCGGCCAATCTCGTCAGCCGGCCCCTGATACGGCACACGGCGGTCGAGCTTGCCCGAACGGGCGATCTCGTCTGCCGCATGGGCAAGCTGGACGACCGGGCGTAGACCTGCCCCAGCCAGAAGCCAGCCAATCCCTCCGGCCACGCCCACCGCAAGCAGCCCGGTGAGGAGGAAGACGTTCCGGAGATTATCCAGGGTCTTCTGGACGCCTTCCAGCGAGCGTCCAACCTGGACATAGGCAGCCGGGCGGTCATCGACCAGAATGGGCATCGTGTAGACGCGGATCAGGCGGGTTGGAGGCGTCGGCTGGAGCTCACCGAGCCGGGCCGGAAGCGCCCCCGCTGCTTCGGCCGTTCCCTCCTGGGGCATGGGGAGCGTGATCGTCGAGAAGGCGCCGCGCTGGGTCCTAGCCTTCGCCAGCTCCTCAGGCGGGACGGGTAGTTCCTGGTTACCCAGATTCGGCGAGCGTGCCAGCACGCGGCCGTTTTCGTCAATGACCTGGATGTAAACCTCGGGGGTGCGAAAGATGTCAAAGAGCAGGGGCCGCTCACGACGCTGAAGGTCGGCCAGCGCAGCGCGAAAGCGTAGTGGCCGCTGCACCTGCTCCGCACGCGTTGCGAGGGACCGGTCGATGTCGGCATTCAGTTCCCGCGCTAAGACGACATAAACCAGCAAGCCAAATGCTGCCAGGCTTACTGCCAGTACCGCCGAATACCAGATGGTGAGGCGCGCACGAACGGGCAGGGCGGCGAGCGGGTTACGCATAGAACACCTACTTCAGCACATACCCAACGCCGCGCACCGTGTGGATCAGCCGGGGCTCGCCACCGGCCTCCAGCTTGCGGCGCAGGAAGCCGATGAACACCTCAACCAGGTTCGACTGGCCGCCGAAGTCGTACTTCCAGACCTGGTCCAGGATCACCTCGCGCGTGAGCACCTGGCGCGGGTGTCGCAGGAATAACGCCAGCAGCTCCCACTCTGTCACCGTAAGATGGATCTGGCGGTTGCCACGCCAGACCTCGCGCGTGCCACTGTCCATAACCAGATCGCCGAAGCGCAGCACTTCAGGGGCAGCGGCACGCTGTTGCTGTTCCAGCTCGAGGTGATAGGCACGCCGACGTAGCAGCGCCCGGATGCGCGCCAGAAGCTCCTCTACGTCAAACGGCTTCGCCAGGTAATCGTCGGCTCCAGAGTCCAGCGCGGTAACCTTGTCCGAGACATCATCGCGTGCAGTGAGCATGAGGATGGGCACCGCCGCCACGTGGCCGTCACCAGCCTCGCCGGCACGGATCCGGCGGCAGACCTCAATGCCATCCAGATACGGCATCATGATGTCGAGCACCACAAGGTCGGGTGCCCCTTCCTGCACGCGCCGGATCGTCTCCAGGCCATTCGCAGCCGTATCGACGGCGTAGCCGTGGTGGGTCAGCGTGCGGCGCAGAAACGCCAGGATCTTCGGATCGTCGTCGGCAACGAGAATACGCGCACTCATCTTCTAGTTACTCTTATAGTTACTCTTAGTTACAAAGAATACACCGGCGCCGTGCCCGCGGCAACGCGCCGCGGGGGGCCGGGCGGGCGAGGGGGCTGCCTGTTGCCTGGCCCAGATAATTGCGGTAGGATGGGATCGTTCCACTCTCGCATCAGCGTCGCTTGAGACGCGAGCATCTTCAGGGGCGAGTGAGCCGTGAGTATCTTGCTGGACGAGACAACCCGTGTCCTGGTGCAGGGCATCACCGGCCGCGAGGGCGAGTTCCACACGCGCCAGATGCTTGAATATGGTACCAAGGTCGTCGCTGGGGTGACCCCAGGGCGCGGGGGCCTGAACGTTGCGGGGATCCCGGTCTTCGATACGGTGCGCCAGGCAGTGGCTGCAACCGGCGCGAACGCCTCGATCATCTTCGTACCTGCTGCCTTTGCACCCGACGCTATCCTGGAGGCAGTGGACGCGGGCATCCCGCTGATTGTGTGCATCACCGAGCTTATTCCCGCGCTGGACATGCTCAAGATGTACCATCATGTGCGCAGTGTGGGCGTGCGCCTCATCGGGCCGAACTGCCCGGGCCTTATCTCGCCGGGGAAGTCGAAGCTGGGGATCATGGCTGGATACATCTTCCAGCCGGGGAACGTCGGCGTGGTCTCCCGCTCAGGAACGCTGACCTATGAAGTCGTCTATCAGCTCACGCAGCGCGGTATCGGACAGAGCACCTGTGTCGGTATCGGCGGCGACCCCATCGTTGGCACCGGCTTCATCGATATCCTCGAGCTGTTTGAGCAGGACCCACAGACGGAAGCGGTCGTGCTCATCGGTGAGATTGGCGGCACGGATGAGGAGCAGGCGGCGGAGTACATCCGCACGCGCATGACCAAGCCGGTGGTGGCATTTATCGCCGGCCGTACTGCGCCGCCAGAGAAGCGCATGGGCCATGCCGGTGCGATCATTTCGGGGGGCACCGGCACGGCAGCGGCCAAGATCGCTGCCCTCCAGAAAGCCGGTGTCGCCGTCGCTGAAACACCCAGCCAGGTGGCTGAGCTCGTGCAGCAGCGACTTGCGGCTGCAGGCCGGTCTCCCAGTGCGCTATGATTCATTTGTAAACATAAACGCGGGCATAAAAGTAAAGCGGGCATAAAAGTAAAAACGTAATAGTAAAGGGTGCCTGGGAGTACTACAGGGGAGCTGCCGTCGAACTGGGCGCTGGCTGAGTGGGAAAGCCCCGCTGCTCAGAGAAGTGTAGCGATGTCGCTGAGTGAAGACGGAGCCACGGATAACACTGAGCAGAAGTCGCAACAGCCGCCGCAGCCGCAGCACAACCGGCAAGCGCGCGAGACGCCGCCGTCAGATCGTTTGGAGCGCACTGGTTCTCCGCCGTTTTCAGCATCAAGTGAAGGGTCTCCGTCGCACTATTTCGTCCGCCCGCGGACGGAGCCACGCCCCAGGGGCTCAGGGGGATCGTTACGCGATACTTCCGATGCTCCTGCCTCCGGCGATCCCCAGGGAGAGCCTCCGCCTCCTGCGACGTCAGGCGCCCCTCAGGGGACGCCATCTGGGACGCCACCGCCTGAGCGGCCACGCGCTGGTATGGCGCACCGGACCTCACCAGACCTGATTGAGCGGGAAGTGCGGCGCGGTCGCCGACCAGGCGTGCAGTACGTGCGCATCGTTCGCCCGACCGCGCGCGGCTTCCGGCATCGCGCGCCACATTACCTTGAGGCGACTGAGCGTGTCCTGGAGCCCCGCAGCCGCATTGGCCGTGCCCTCGACCTGATCCGCCGCCTGCTGTTCGGCCGGCGCATCCGGAGCGAGCTAGAGATCCACGAGCGCGTTGGCGTCCTCCGGGGGCTTGCCGTCTTTGCCTCAGATAATATCTCCTCCTCGGCCTATGCTACCGAGGAGATCATGCGCGTGCTCGTGCTTGCAGGGGTGGGGGCGCTGGCGCTGACCATGCCGATTACCGTGGCGATCGTTGTGGTGCTCGCCATTGTGGTGGTCAGCTACCTCCAGGTTATCCGGGCATACCCGAACGGAGGCGGCAGCTATATCGTCGCCCTTGACAATCTGGGAACAATTCCTGGGCTTGTTGCTGCAGCCGCGCTGCTGACCGACTACGTCCTGACCGTGGCGGTCTCTACCTCAGCCGGCGTGGCAGCCATCACCTCGGCGTTCCCAGAGCTCTTCGCCCATCGCGTCGAGCTATCCGTTGCCGTGGTGATCGTGATGACCGTGCTGAACCTGCGCGGCATTCGCGAGTCCGGCACTATCTTCGCTGCACCGACCTACATCTACGTGCTGAGTATCCTGGGGCTGCTGCTCTATGGCCTGTTCCGCGTCGCTACCGGTGACGTGCCTGAATATGTGCCTCCGTCCGAATGGCTGATTGCTCATGGCGCTGAGCCTTTGGCCTTGCTTCTGATCCTGCGGGCCTTTGCCTCCGGTTCGGTAGCTCTAACCGGCATCGAGGCGGTATCCAACGGCGTCCCGGCCTTCAAACCGCCTGAGGTGCGCCACGCCCAGATTACTCTTGTGGCCATGGGCACACTCTTCGCCACCATCTTCCTGGGCATGAGCTACCTAGCTAGTGTGCTGCACATTGTGCCGGATCCACAGGAAGTGGTGACGGTGAATGCGCAGCTTGCCCGCGCCTTCGTGGGCACAAGCTGGTACTACTACCTGGTGCAGTTCGCCACTGCGGTACTTCTGGTGCTGGCGGCCAACACCGCTTTTAACGGCTTCCCTCGACTGGCCAGCATCCTGGCCACCCATCGCTTCCTGCCGCGGCAGTTTACCTTCCGGGGCGACCGGCTGGCGTACAACACCGGCATTATTGCCCTGGCCATCATCGCTGCTGTACTCATCGTTATCTATCGGGGGAGCGTCACTGGCCTGATCCCCCTCTACACGGTGGGCGTGTTCCTGGCATTCACGCTGAGCCAGACGGGGCTGGTGCGCCACTGGTGGCGGTTGCGGCAGCAGGAGCGTGGCTGGCAATGGCGCGCACTCATTAACGGCATTGGCGCTACGGCAACGGGCATCGTGCTCATCGTCGTTGCGGTCTCGAAGTTCGTGCATGGCGCCTGGATGGTGCTGCTGGTGATCCCCATCATGATCCTTGTCATGTGGGGCATTCACGAGCACTATCGTGTCGTGGAAGATGCGCTCACCCTGGACCCCACCGAGCCACTGCCGCAGCCGCAGGAGCCGGTAGTCATTGTGCCGGTGGCGCGGCTTGATCGTGCCGCACTCCAGGCGCTGACGTTTGCTCGCTCGATCTCTAGTGACGTCACTGCCGTTCATGTCAGCGATGATCCGGAGGAGATCAACCAGCTCAGGCAGAAGTGGGAACGCCTGGGGCTGGACATCCCCCTCGTCATTGTCGAATCGCCGTACCGTGCCTTGATTGGCCCGCTGCTCGCTTATATAGACGCCGTGGACAAACAGGACCCCAATCGCCCCGTGACGGTTGTGCTCGGGGAGTTCGTGCCGCGTCACTTCTGGGAGAACCCGCTGCACGGACAGACGGCCCTCCGCCTCAAGCTGGCCCTCTTCTTCCGGCCGAATACCATTGTCATCGACGTGCCCTACCACCTGAACTTCCGGGGAGAAGTTCCAGAAAGAGAGCATAGAGGATAGAATCAATCTAGGATGACATTATGGTGCGCTGGTCGCTGCCCATGATCATACGGGCACCCTGGCTTGGTTACGTGGCCGCGCTCGGCGCCGTGGCACTCGTGAGCGGTGCGATCGGCGTCATACTGGGGCGTATTCATATCGCAAATATCTCAATGCTCTACCTCATCGCCGTGCTCGCCACGGCCATTGCATTTGGCCGTGGACCGGCCGTGCTCGCCTCGGTTGCTGCGTTCCTGACGTTCGACTGGTTCTTCGTCGAGCCGGTGCATACCTTCACGGTCGCCGACCCGGCTGAGTGGGTCGCGCTACTCCTGTTCTTGCTCACTGCTATTATCACCGGGCAACTGGCAGCGGAGCAGCGCCGGCGGGCGCATGAGGCTCAGCAGCGCGAGCGGGAAGCCACGGTCCTCTACGATGTCGTCCGGCTTCTGGCGGAGCCGGACCTGCCGGCAGCTATCCAGGCTGTAGCTGAGCGGCTGCGCCAGGAGCTCTCTCTTGCCGCTGTGGTGATTGAGATCGCCGATGGGGCGTCCTGCACGACACGCGCTGCCGTGGGTGAACCGGCAGCGCTTCGGCTAGCCCAGACAGGCACTGCGACCCCGACACACCTCCTTGGTGAAGGACCTGCACCCACGGCAGCGCGCCCCGGGGCACCAGGGCGCTGGATCCGCATCGTGCCTCCAAACCGGCACATCGTGCGGGTGTCGGGCCCTGAGCACGACCGGCTGCATATTGTCCCGGTGAAGGCGCAGGAACGGCGGGTTGGCATGCTGCTGCTCATACGTGCGGCCGGTGCACCCAGGTTCACCGCCGCAGATGATCGACTGCTCTCTGCTGTCGCTGCCCAGCTGGGTATGACAGTCGAGCGTGCCCGCCTTCGACGTGAAGCGATGGAGAGCGAGATCCTTCGGCGGACGGATGAGCTCAAGACTGCGCTGCTGAACGCTGTGTCGCATGACTTGCGCACGCCCTTGGCATCAATCTTGGCTGCCGCCGGCAGCTTGCTGCAGCAAGATGTCGCCTGGACCGAGCAGGACCGGCAGGAGTTTGCTATGGCTATTCGCGATGAAGCCGAGCGGCTCAACCGCATCGTGGGCAATCTGCTAGATCTCTCGCGCATCGAGGCCGGCAGTCTCCGTCCACAGCGCGACTGGCATGATTTGCGGTCACTCGTTGATGATGTGCTCAGTCGCCTGCGTCCTGTAACCGCGCGCCATCGCATCATAGTAAACGTGCCGGACGATCTGCCAGTGTTTGTGGACGCTGTACTGATGGATCAGGTTCTCTCAAATTTGATCGAGAACGCAATCAAATACACGCCGCCGGGAACTGAGGTAACTGTAGCGGCGCGCCGCCGAGATGACGGTGTGGAGATCGAAGTGGCAGATCGCGGCCCTGGCATTCAACTGGCAGCGCTCCCTCACATCTTCGAGCCGTTTTACTGTGCGGATGGCCAGCAGCCGGATCGCCAGCCTCGCACGGGACCGCGCGGCACGGGGCTGGGGTTAGCCATTGCTCGGGGGCTGGTCGAAGCGCATGGCGGTCGTATTCGCGCTGAGAACCGCATCGGAGGCGGTGCCCGGTTCATCATCTCGCTGCCTGTACCCCCACTGCCGCCAGCAGCGCTGCCGGCCACAGTCTGGGTAGAGGAGCATGCATGAGCCAGCAGGTCGGTGCCCGTATCCTGGTTGTTGATGACGAGCCGGCAATTCTGCGCGCGGTTCGCACAAACCTGACGCGCCACGGTTTCCATGTCGAGATTGCCGAGACAGGCAAACACGCGCTGGAGCAGGTGACACACTACCATCCTGACCTGATTCTGCTTGATCTAGGGTTGCCAGATATAGACGGATTGGATGTAATACGCACAATACGCATGTGGACAAATACGCCGATCATCGTCCTCTCAGTGCGTGGTGCCGAGCGTGACAAGGTTGCCGCGCTTGATCTTGGGGCGGATGACTACCTGACCAAGCCATTCGGCGTGGACGAGCTCCTCGCCCGCATTCGCGTGGCGCTGCGTCATGCCGCGCGACCGGCTCGTGGAAACGCCGCTGTGTTCCGTGTCGGGGAGCTCGAAGTTGACCTTGAGCATCGGCGTGTGCGTGTCAGCGGGCGAGAGGTGCACCTCTCGCCTACCGAATATGCGCTGCTGAAAGTGTTTATCGCCCACCCTAACAAGGTGCTTACCGACCGTATGCTGCTCCAGCAGGTGTGGGGGCCACAGTACGCCTCCGAGGGCCACTACCTCCACGTTTACGTGGCTCGCCTGCGGAAGAAGCTCGAGGCTGATCCCCAAAACCCGCGGTATATCGTTACTGAGCCAGGCGTCGGTTATCGTCTGCTTGCGGAAGATTTCTAAGACTGCTTCCGTCGTCGATTGGTGCCCACTGAGGCCACGACGCGCCACGGAATCGCGCGGGTGCGCTCCTCGCCATCCCTCCTGCTACCCCACATCCGCGGCAGCCTGGAAATTTTGAGGAAACGTTAATGCCGCGCGCTCCATGTATTGATCCTGTGTTGAGCAGATGGGAGAGAAAATAACTCCCGTGGAGAACGGCTAGGGCAGGGGATTCGCGCAGAAGCACTCTCTCAAGCACAGCTAAGATGAGATACCAGAGAATCCTGGTGGTCGAGGATGATCCTGCCCTGCGGCGTGTGATTGCACACAATCTGCGCATCCGTGGTCACGACGTGTGTGAGGCCGAGTGCGCCGATCGAGCAATCTGCGCAGTGCGGCGGGATCAGCCACAGTTGCTCTTGCTTGACATCAACTTGCCCGATCGCAGCGGATGGGATGTGCTGCGGGAATTGCACAGTTCTGGAATAAACGTTCCCGCTATCATCCTGTCCGCTGTTCGCGTCCGTCCCGACCTGCTGGCTGAGTTCCGGCCGCTGGCGTACCTGCCCAAGCCTTTCCCTCTTGAGGCTCTGCTGCGACTGGTCAGTGATGGGGCCAGGACTGTGCTGGCCAAGGCTGCTTTGGCACCACCTCCGGCGCACTGGACGCTGGCCGGTCATGAACCAAAGGGGGAGTGTGACGATGGCTGATCTAGCATTCATCGCGGTGAGCGTTATGTTTTTCGCTATTGCACTTGCCTACGTCATAGCCTGTGACCGTCTGCAGCGAGGAGGTACATGATGTCGCTGGAGTACGTCTTGGGAGGTGTAATCGCCCTCTTCTTGCTAGGCTATCTTGTCTACGTGTTGGTCCGGCCTGAGCGATTCTAACTTTCTGGTGTAGCAAACCTGGGCGGGCGCGCGCTCAGGTTAGTCGGCACGCGTGGCTATGAGTGAAATCCAGTGAGCAACAATTGGTCTGCCAGTAACTCGAATAAGGAGGCGCGACAACAGCCGTTCTTCCATATGGAGGAGTCGTGCCCGTCTTTATCCATGGTATGGGTGAATCTCCTTCGTGGAGCCTGTCTCGCACTCTCCGTTTCACGGTCGTCACAGGTGGTGTCAGCAATAAGTGTAACACGGAAACGCTCAAATCTAACTAATGAACTAGATTATATTCAAAAGTTGAGCATGCGTCTCGCGGAGGAATACGGCTTGCAGGTGTCGGTATCGAACACAGAGCACAGTATTACTGTGCGACTCTCCCGTCCTGCGCCAGCCCAGCAGGCAAAGCGCACCGCCCGCCGCTCCCCACTGGCCTGGGTGGTCTGCCTGCTGTTTGGGTCTAGATGAATTATCTGCCACACAGGACTTTCGAAGAAAAGGAGGGCGTGTAACGGAGGCCTGTCTAGACACAGGTGTCCGCCACGCATGGTGCGATGGGCGCTGCTGGTATCGTGCAGATTGCATTGTTTCTAATCCTGTTACTCGCGATTACGAGACCGCTGGGTCTGTATATGGCCCGTGTCTTCGCCGGTGAGCGCACCTGGCTAGGTGTAGTCCTCTCACCGGTCGAGCGGGTGATCTACCGGCTGAGTGGGGTCGACCCGTCGGCAGAGCAACACTGGCGCGCATATGCCGCTGCGTTACTGCTGTTCAACTTGGCCGGGATGCTGCTGCTCTACGGGTTGCAGCGGCTGCAGGGGTTCCTGCCGCTCAACCCGCAGGGCTTCGGGCCGGTCGCCCCCGACCTGGCCTTCAACACGGCTGCCAGCTTCACGACCAATACGGATTGGCAGGCGTACGCCGGCGAGAGCACCATGAGCTACCTCACCCAGATGGCGGGGCTAACCGTGCAGAATTTCGTCTCGGCAGCCACTGGCATCGCCGTGGCTGTGGCGTTCATCCGCGGTCTGGCCCGCCGCTCGGCGAACACGGTCGGCAACTTCTGGGTGGATCTGGTTCGGGCCACCCTCTACGTGCTGCTGCCCATTAGCGTGGTCGTGGCCCTGTTCTTCGTCTGGCAGGGGATACCGCAGAACCTGAACCCGTACATCCAGGCGATGACGCTGGAAGGCACGCCCCAGCTCATTGCCCAGGGGCCGGTAGCCAGCCAGGAGGTCATCAAGCTTCTCGGCACGAACGGCGGAGGGTTCTTCAATGCCAACTCCGCCCACCCCTACGAGAACCCGACACCGCTGACGAACTTCATCGAGATGCTGCTCATCTTCGCCATCCCGGCCGGGCTCACCTACACCTTCGGCCGGATGGTCGGCGACACCCGCCAGGGCTGGGCCGTCTGGGCGGCGATGGCCGTCCTGTTCGTCGCCGGCCTCGCCGTGGCGCTGCCGGTGGAGCAGGGCGGGAATCCCCTGTTTGTGCAGTTTGGGATCGACCAATCGGCCTCGAACCTCCAGCCTGGCGGCAACCTGGAGGGCAAGGAGGTGCGGTTCGGCATCGTCGCGTCAGTCTTGTTTGCGGTGGTCACGACCGCGGCATCCTGCGGAGCCGTGATCGCTATGCACGACAGTCTTTTGCCGCTGACCGGAGGGGTGCCGCTGTTCAACATGCAGCTTGGCGAGGTGATCTTCGGCGGCGTCGGCTCAGGGCTCTACGGCATGCTGATCTTCGCCATCCTGGCCGTCTTCATCGCCGGGCTGATGGTCGGCCGCACCCCCGAGTATCTGGGCAAGAAGATCGAGAGCTTCGAGATGAAGATGGCGATGCTCTTCGTGCTTGCGGCCGCAGCCTCGATCCTTGTCTTCACCGCCTGGGGGAGCGTCGCCGACTACGGGACGAGCAGCATCCTCAACGCCGGCCCCCACGGCTTCAGCGAGATCCTTTACGCCTACAGCTCCGGCACGGCGAACAACGGATCGGCCTTCGCCGGCCTGAGCGCCAACACGCCCTTCTACAACGTGACCATCGGTCTGGCGATGCTGATCGGCCGCTTCCTGATGATGGTGCCGGCCCTGGCGATCGCCGGCTCGCTGGCGCGCAAGCCGCGGGTGGCACCGAGCCTGGGCACTATGCCGACGCATACGCCGCTGTTCGTCGGCCTACTCGTCGGGACGGTGCTGATCGTGGGGGCGCTCAACTTCTTCCCGGCGCTGGCGCTCGGCCCGATCGTCGAGCAACTGCTGTTGGGTGCCGGCCGGACGTTCTGAGCCCAGTAATGGAAGTGGGAGAGCAACGATGAGCGACAACGATCGCGAGCAGAGGATGACCACGGAACACGAGTCACGGCAGGGCAGCCAGCGGCCCCCGCGCACGGTGCCGGCGCGGGACGCCGACCCGACGCGCGGGCTCGAGCCCCCGCTTGTCCGCACGCCCGAGACCGACGAGATGAAGGAGCTCCTGCAGCGGCGACTCCGGGGGACGAGCCCCTGGTCCGGGCCGCTCCTGCGACGGGCGCTGCGCGATGCCGTGGTCAAGCTCGACCCGCGGCATCTGGTCACGAACCCCGTCATCTTCGTCGCCGAAATCGGCGCGCTGCTGACCACGGCGGTGACGCTCGGGCAGATCGTCGCGCCCGAGCTCGGGCGTGGGTTCAGCCTGAGCTTCGGCATCCAGATCAGCCTCTGGCTCTGGTTGACGGTGCTCTTCGCCAACTTCGCCGAGGCGCTGGCCGAGGCGCGCGGCAAGGCTCAGGCCGAAACCCTCCGCGCGACCAGAAAGGAGACACCTGCCCGCCGGCTGCGCGACGGCAGCGAGGAGATCGTTCCTTCGTCCCGGCTCCGCAAGGGCGACATCGTGCTCGTGCGCGAAGGGGAGATCATCCCCGGTGACGGCGAGGTGATCGAGGGGATTGCCTACGTTAACGAGGCGGCCATTACTGGCGAGTCGGCCCCGGTCCTCAAGGAGCCGGGTACCGACATCCGCTCGGGGGTAACGGCCGGCACCCAGGTGGTAAGCGACTGGCTCAAGATCCGCATCACCGCGGACCCAGGGGAAAGCTTCCTCGACCGGATGATCGCGCTGGTGGAGGGCGCCCGGCGCCAGAAGACGCCGAACGAGATCGCCCTCACGATCCTGCTGGTGGGGCTGACGCTGATCTTCCTCCTGGTGGTGGGCACCCTCGAGCCGTTCGCGATCTACGCTGGCAACCCGGTCTCGACGGTGGTCCTGGTGGCCTTGCTCGTGTGCCTGATGCCGACCACCATCGGTGGGCTGCTCTCGGCCATCGGCATCGCCGGCATGGATCGCGTCGCCCGCTTCAACGTCCTGGCCCTCTCCGGCCGCGCCGTGGAGGCCGCCGGCGACGTGGACGTCATCCTGCTGGACAAGACGGGCACGATCACCTACGGGAACCGGCTGGCGGCCGAAATCATCCCGGTGAACGGCGCCTCGCTGCTGGACGCCCTCATCGCGGCCCGCCAGTCGAGCCTGGCCGACCAGACGCCCGAGGGGCGGAGCCTGCTGGCGCTCGCCGAGCGACTGGGGGCACCGTCGGAAGACGGGCTTGCGCCAGACGCCGAGGTGATCCCCTTCACCGCTCAAACACGCCTGAGCGGCGTGCGCCAGGACGGCCACGAATACCTGAAGGGCGCTCCCGACGCCATCCTCGCCCGCACGGGCGGAGGCGCTCCAGCGGACCTGAACGCTCAGGTCGAGCGGATCGCTCGCGAGGGCGGGACGCCGCTCGCGCTGGAGCTCGATGGCCGCGTCGTCGGCGTCGTTTACCTCAAAGATACGGTCAAACCCGGCCTGCGCCAGCGTTTCGAGGAGTTCCGGCGCATGGGCATCAAGACCATCATGATCACCGGCGATAATCCCCTCACCGCCGCGACCATCGCCCGTGAGGCCGGCGTGGACGACTTCGTCGCCGAGGCCAAGCCTGAAGATAAGATCAAGATCATCAAAGAGCAGCAGCAGCAAGGCCACCTGGTGGCCATGACCGGCGACGGCACGAACGACGCCCCGGCCCTCGCCCAGGCGGACGTGGCGCTGGCGATGAACTCCGGTACTGCGGCAGCCAAGGAAGCGGCGAACCTGGTCGACCTCGACTCGAACCCGACCAAGCTGATCGAGGTCATCGCCCTGGGCAAGCAACTGCTCATCACCCGGGGTGCCATCACCACCTTCTCGATCGCCAACGACGTGGCGAAATACTTCGCCATCATCCCGGCGATGTTCGCCGCGGCCTACCCGGAGCTCGACGCCCTGAACGTGATGCGCCTGGCGACGCCGGCGAGCGCGATCCTGTCGGCAGTGATCTTCAACGCGCTGATCATCGTCGCGCTGGTGCCGCTGGCGCTGCGGGGCGTGGGCTACCGCCCAGCCCCGGCGGCCGAGCTGCTGCGTCGCAACCTGCTCGTGTACGGCGTGGGCGGCATCGTGGCGCCATTCATCGGCATCAAGCTCATCGACCTCGTCATTACAGCCCTCGGGCTGGCCTAACGGAGGGAAGCGTCATGCAGCTCGCGCAACAGGCGAGGAGCGCCGTCCTCATGGTGGTGCTGCTCACGGTGCTGACGGGTCTGGCCTACCCGCTGGCGATCACGGGCATTGCCCAGGTCCTCTTCCCTTATCAGGCGAATGGCAGCTTGATCCGTGATGCCAGCGGTGACGTCGTCGGTTCAGAATTAATCGGCCAGATGTTCACCCGTCCGGAATACTTCCACGCGCGGCCGTCGGCCGCAGGCCGTGGCTATGATGCGGCCGCATCTGGAGGGTCGAACCTGGGCCCGACCAACCGCACCCTCATCGCGAACGTCGCCGCGCGGGCGGCCGCCTATCGCCAGGAGAACGGGCTGCCGCCTGATGCGGCGGTGCCTGTGGACGCGGTGACCGCCTCCGCGAGCGGACTCGATCCGCATATCAGTCCCGCGAATGCCTACCTCCAGGTCGGGCGAGTCGCGCGGGCACGCGGGCTCTCGGAGGACCAGGTGCGCGCGCTCGTGGATCGCCACACGGAGGGCAGAACGCTGGGCTTCCTCGGCGAGCCGCGCGTCAATGTCGTGAGGCTCAATCGCGCGCTTGACCAGCTTACGGGACAATGAATCAAGGCGCCATGGAAGACGAACCTGTGGACAACAAGCGGGACGAGCGTCCGACCGCTGAAGAAATGCTCGAGCGTGTCCGGCGGCAGGCAGGCGCTGGAGCACGGGGGCGGCTACGTATTTATCTCGGCATGGCTCCTGGCGTCGGCAAGACCTACGCGGCGCTCATGGAGCTACACCGCCGAAAGGCACGCGGCACCGATTGCGTGATTGGCTTTGTGGAGACGTACAACCGCCCGAAGACGATCGAGGCTATCGGTGACCTGGAGGTCGTCCCTCGGAAACGGTGTCAGTACAAAGGCGTCACCGTTGAGGAGATGGACACCGAGGCGATCATTCGCCGTCGCCCAGCTGTAGCCCTTGTGGACGAACTTGCCCATACGAATGTGCCAGGGTGTTCCAGGCACGAGAAGCGCTGGCAGGATGTTCTCGAGCTGCTCGACCACGGCATCACGGTCATCAGCACTGTCAATGTCCAGCATCTGGAGAGTTTGGCTGACATCGTCGAGAGCATTACCGGCGTTCCTGTGCGAGAGCGAGTTCCGGACTGGGTTGTCGACCAGGCAGATGAGGTCGAGCTGGTCGACATGACGCCGCACGCGCTCCGACAGCGTATTCGCCACGGCAATGTCTATCCGCCGGAGCTGGTAGAGCGAGCCCTGGATGGATTCTTCCGCGAGTGCAACCTGACAGCACTGCGTGAGCTCGCCCTCCGGAAGCTGGCCAAACGGGTCGAGCAAGAGCTGGAGCAGTGCATGCACCAGCAAGGAGTCAAGACGCCTCGACCAATCGGCGGACGGGTGATGGTCGCGATTGACGATGCTCCCCGCTCACAGCACTTGATCCGCCATGCCTGGCGGCTCGCCCACAGCCAGCAGTCGGACCTGCTGGCTGTCTTTGTCGAGACTCCGGCTTGGGCACGTGCCTCGCCAGAGGCAAAACGGCGACTAGAGGAGCACTGCCGCCTTGCTGAAGACCTGGGAGCCGAATGCCTTCGGGTCAAGGCAAATGATGTAGCGGCCGCGCTTGTCCAAGTGGCACACGAACGGAACGTGGAGAGCATTGTTATCGGTCATTCGCGCCGTGGGTGGCTCCGCCGGCTGCTCCACGGTTCAACGGTCGAGAAAGTTCTCCACCTCGCAGGGGATATTGCCATTCATATCGTAGGCGAGTATGGCCTGCAAAAGCGTTCCCGCTGAGTACTTCGCGGCCTTTTTGGTAGAAATGGTAGAATGACGTCGGTCTGCTTGATGGTTTGTGCTCAAATCATTCCCATGGATTGTCTATGCGCTTTTTATAATAAAAAACCAATATTTCGTCGTTCGCCGCGACCGTACAGTGTGGCCGCCCCGGCCCTGCACTGCCTCACCGAGTACAAGCGGTCAGTGCCGCCTCGGGTAGCGCTCCGTCTGCGCGCACGACCTGCGCCACTGTCGCTCCACCGACCAGCAGGTCAGGATCTGCAGCATCGTAGAAGACTACTGCCTGGCCCGGTGTGATGGCACGCTGCGGCTCATCGAACACCACCCGCACGCGGCCGTCATCGCAGGGGAAAACCGTCGCAGGCGCCTCGGTCATGCGGTAGCGTACCTTCGCCAGGACGCGCACCGGCTCAGTGAGTTCTGCCAGAGCGATGAAGTTTGGCTCCTCGGCGAGAAGCTCGCGCTGGTATAGCTCATCCTCGCTCCCAACAGTAATCGTGTTCGAGTCAGGATCGATAGCAATGACATAAAGCGGCCGGCCGGCGCTGATGCCGAGCCCCTTCCGCTGCCCGATCGTGTAGCGCCAGATGCCGCGATGCTCGCCCAGGACGTTGCCCTCCAGATCAATGATCGGGCCGGGCTGGGCCTGGAGGCGCAGTTCCTGTTCGAGGTAGTCCGCGTAGGTGCCGTTGGTGACAAAGCAAATCTCCTGGCTTTCGGGCTTGTTGGCAGTGATCAAGCCGCGCTCGGCGGCCATGCGTCGCACCTCGGCCTTCGTGTAGCCACCGAGGGGGAAGAGCGAGTGCGCCAGCTCCTCCTGGGTGAGCACGTACAGCACGTACGACTGATCCTTCGCGCTGTCCACGGCTCGCCGCAGGACCCAGCGGCCGCGGCGCTCATCGAACTCACGGCGCACATAGTGGCCGGTTGCCACTGCCTCGGCGCCGAGCTCACGGGCGCGACTACCCAGCGCAGTGAACTTGATGAACTGGTTACAACGCACGCATGGATTCGGCGTGCGGCCACGCAGGTACTCGCGCTGGAAATCGGCAATCACCGTGCGGCGGAACAGATCGCGGAAATTCAAGGTATAGTGGGGAATGCCGATGCGCGCCGCCACACGCCGTGCATCGTTCACGGACGAAAGCGAGCAGCAGACGTCCGCACGCACGACATTCGTAGTATTCTCGGGCCAGACGTTCAACGTCACCCCGATGACGTCGTAGCCCTGCTCCTTCAAGAGCGCGGCGGCTACAGAGCTATCAACGCCGCCGCTCATCGCTGCGATCACCCGCATCGGCGTATCCCTGCACTTTCCCTTCATTTACGTATCACTTGTCGTTCACGGCTCACTCGTTCAAGCCTCACGTTCATGCCTCAAGGCGGTGCACGGAAGACGGCACATTCATGCCGCATCCGTCCTTGCCTCGAGCGGCGCGTTCCAGATCGTTGCTGAGAGACTTGGCTGATCGACGCGTGTGCTCTGCTTGAATTGTACCAGGCGTGCCCTTGAGAGGGACACGGCATACTGTGCTCACCGCGATGTGATCCCGCTGGGGATGCCGTGACAGGCGTCCCTCGGGCAGGGGCGGCATCCCGTGCCCCAACCACACGATGGTGTACCCCCATCGTGCAATACCCTATTTTGCTGCCTACGCGCGGTGACATAGATGGTGCCTCTCGCTCGCATAGTGTGGCCGGCGTGCGATGCGCCCAGAGGCCGCCTCACGCTCGGTGTTATAATGCCTGGTGAGCTCCAGGGAACGTGTACAATGAGCATGAATTACCCGCAGTATCGCCCGAGACGCCTGCGTCGCTCCGAGAGCCTGCGGCGCATGGTGCGTGAGACACGGCTCTCCGTCGATAGTTTGGTCTACCCCCTCTTTGTTGCCGCCGGCTCACGGCTGCGGCGCCCCATTCCATCGCTGCCGGGCCAGTATCACTGGTCGCCCGACACCGTTGTCGAAGAGGCCCGTCGCGCCTACGAGCTCGGCATCCCGGCGGTGCTGCTTTTCGGCCTGCCGGAGCGCAAAGACCCCATGGGAGAGTCCGCGGCCGACCCCAACGGGCCGGTGCAGCGCGCTGTTGCCAACATCAAGGAAGCCTGTCCTGATCTGGTCGTCATCACCGACGTGTGTCTGTGTGAGTATACCGATCACGGGCACTGCGGCTTGGTCGAGGATGGCAAGATCGTCAACGACGCTACGCTCGATGTGCTTGCCCGAGTTGCGCTGTCGCATGCCGAGGCGGGTGCAGATATTGTGGCGCCGTCCGACATGATGGATGGCCGCGTGGGGGCTATTCGTGAGGCGCTGGACGAGGAGGGCTGGGAAGACGTCGCTATCATGTCCTACGCCGCGAAGTACGCCAGCGCCTTCTACGGACCCTTCCGTGAGGCTGCCGGCTCCGCGCCTCAGTTCGGCGACCGACGCAGCTACCAGATGGACCCGCCAAACGTGCGCGAGGCCCTGCGCGAGATTGAGCTGGACATCAACGAAGGGGCTGATATCGTCATGGTCAAGCCTGCGCTCGCCTACCTGGATGTGATCTATCGGGTGCGCCAGGCCTTTGACCACCCGGTGGCCGCCTACAACGTCAGTGGCGAGTACGTGATGGTCAAGACCGCTGCAGCCCAGGGCCTGCTTGATGAGCGGCGCGCGGTGCTGGAGCTCCTGACCGGCATCCGCCGTGCCGGCGCCGATATCATCATTACCTACCATGCCCCTGATATCGCGCAGTGGCTGCGCGAGGGGTAAGCATGTCCAGGGCCGTCTCACGGAGCGTAGGCGAGGCAGCATGGCAACGCGAGAAGAGCGAGCATTGGGCGTCCTGCAGGCGCTGGCAGACTGGCTTCCTCCGGCATTACTCGGGCGCGCCCCGCGCCCGACCACTCTTGAGGGCTGGGTACGCCTGCTGCTCGATATCCCCCTGGTCAAGCCGTTCCTGATTGTCTGCAATCTGATCGGCTTCGTGGCCGGCCTGATTTATTGGTACGGCGCCGACTTCGCCGTGACCCCGCCGCAGTTCTGGCCCTGGCTGCCTGACTCGCCGCTATCGGCCTTCTGGTTCGCCTTGGCGCTGCTCCTCATCTCCTTGAAGTGGGAGAACTCCACAGTCTTCTCAATTGGCGCGGTGGCAAACATCAAGTATGGCCTATGGACCGACCTTGTCTGGATCCTGTACTGGCGCGCCACCGGGGACTATAACCTCGAGAGCCTTGCCATGAGCTTCACCCACACAGTGATGATCATCCAGGGTATCGTGCTCTTCATCCTGCTCAAGCCGACGCTCACCTCTACGGTGTCCACCGTGCTCTGGTATGTCCTGGGCGATCTCATTGACTATGGCTTTGCCTTTGGTATCCCCTGGGCCTACTACCCCCGCTTTCCCGAGGACGTCGTGCCGATGGCGGTGGTTCTGCCCTTCTCCCTGGCAACGACGGCCATACTGCTGCTCTATGTAGCACTGCGGTACGCCGCTGCACGTCGGCAGGCGCAGGGAGCGAAGAGCGCGGGAGGCTCTGCCCTCCCGCGCTGAAGCGTACTACTTAAACCGCACCCCACAGCTTCCAGCAGCCTGATTGATCTGATCTTTGATGTCCTGGAAGATGCGCGGCGTGGCCGTGCCATCGCGGTAGAGCTGGTTCAGTGCCGGGCCGATCACCTGTGCAGCTTCAGCCTGGCACAGGAAGATCTCATCCGGCGTGGGATAGCCCATATCCACGAGGGCCTCCTTGACCACCTTTAGGTTCACCTTCTGCAGGACCGGGAATTGCTCCCGAGCAGTCGCGATCCAGTGGTCAAGCACCGACTTGCGCGAAGGGATGAGTAGCTCATAGGTCGCCTGCATTTTGTAGTAGTCCACACTCGTGATGAACTTGAGCAGCTCCACGGCGGCCTCGCGCGCCTTCGTGCCGCTCCAGATCGCCCAGCCGTCGGTGGTCCCTAGCACGGCGCGGCGCACTGGTCCCTTCGGTACATGGGCGATGTCCCAGTCCATGGTCATGTTTTGCGCCACGCCGCGCAGGTTGTGCATGCCGTCCTCAAGGGTAGAGACATGGCCCAGGTAGAAGTGATCCCATTGGTTTTTGTCGGGAAGCGGCCGGAGATCAGACCGAATAGGCAGGAAGGTGCGGTCGTCCCACTGCCGGGCGCGCATCCATTCGAGGGCGGTCTGGGCCGGAGGCTCATGAAGCAGCGTCTTGGTCAGATCTTTCGGATCCACTACATGTCCACCAAACATGAGCACGTGGTTCTGGAACCGATCGAAGGCCGTCATCGGAATCCAGGCGCCATAGATCTGCTTATCACCCTCGCGCCGGGTGAGCCTGCGGGCCATGGCCGCGTACTCATCGTGGCCCCAGTCCACCGTCGGCTCGGCCTGCCCAAGCTGCCTGAAGTGATCGCGGTTCCAGTACAGCACCATCATGTTGACATACGTTGGCAGACCGAAGCGGAAGGTCGTGGTAGGGATAACGAAGCCATCCCACTGCCACTTCATAAAGTCGTCGAGATCGGCCTTCTTGAAGTCTCGGACAATCTCGTTGTGGTTGATCATTTGCTCCTTGGCCGCATACTGCCACATCACATGGCCCCAGCCGTGGAACACATCCGGCCCGGTGCCCGCGACCATCATCGTCAGCGTCTTTTCCACGTTGCCGGCATCGAAGACAAACTGGACGGTGATATGCGGGTTCTTCTGCCGAAACTGCTGCATGGCATCGGTGGCCAGCTTCTCATAGTTCCCGCCGGGCCCGCCCCGAATCTGCCACACCAATGTCACCGGCTTGAGCTCTCGGGGCTGTTCGCCGGCGCCGCCACGCTGGCCTGGCTGGCACGCGCCGGCCAGCGCGCCACCAAGCCCTAGACCGGCGAGCATCCGCCGCGTAAGCACGGCCGGGCGCCGCTCAGCCGGCAAGGCGGCCGCACTCCTTCCAGACACTCCCGGCAGACCGCTGTACGCATAAGTCCCATGAGACATCGCTAAACCTCCTTTACCTGTCATCATGTCGCGGCAAGCCGCAGGCCTCGCTAGCCAACAGCTTACCGAAAGAGGACTGGGAAGTGAAGAGGGCAGCACGACCGATGACAATACTTTCCTGCAGTTTTGCCTACAGGAAAGTTCCGTAATGGATCAGCACGCTCGCCTGCAATGAGCGCGAAAAGCCATAAAAGCTGCGAATTGGGCGACATACTTACACAGCTAGGGGGTACTACTTCACAAATAGCGGACGCGCCAAAGAGACGATCTTAGACATGCCGGCCGGCTCTAGCCCGCGCAGGGAACAGCCAGCGTGTCATCTCCGGCTGCCCCCTGCAGGACCTGCTAGCCTGATCGGAAGGGCCAGCGCAGGCCCGTGAAGGGGTTCTCGCCGCCCCCGTATTCGATGTCCTGGTTAAGCCGTTGGTTCAGGTCGCGCAGGCCGGACTCAAGCGGCACCTCGCCGGTATAGATCCGGGTAATCTCTGTGCCGTACTCTTGCTCGTTCTTCACAGCGTTATAGTGCGACCAGATAATACCGTAGGGACGCTTGTACACTTCGGCGAACACCTGGGGGTGCTGATAGGGATACTGCGGCGGCGGCTGGAAGAACTTCGGCTGAATGGCGAGCTTGGCCGGCACTAGGTACTTGTTCTCCGCAAGATAGTTCTGGAACTCGTCGTTCATCATCCACTTCATGAAGTTCCAGACATCTTCGGGATACTTTGTCTTGGCCCAGGCATTGAGCGGATGCCCGGCCGACCAGCTTCCGCCCGGCTTACCGCCGATACTCGGCACGGGCAGCATATCCCATTCAAACGTGTTGCCGATGAGTGGCCACATGCGGCGCCAGTCGTTCACTGAGCGCCAGTGGATGCCGATCTTACCCAGCGCGAAGAGGTTGGTGCCACCCGTGGTGGCGATGCCAGGACGATCGCCCTGCAGCCGCCGGCGCGCCTCGACCGCTTCTGGAAGCGGCGACTGGATATTGATCCGGAGGTTCATCATCCAGTCCATCGCCATGTGATGCGCCTGGATGCTTTCCGGGATAGCCAGCTGGAACTCGATCTTTGGGTCGTACTGCATGTGCGAGACGCCGTGAGTCCAGATCAGCGGCCCGATCGTGTGGTAGTTCCCCAGGCTCCAATCGAGGCCCCAGAGATCGTTCTGCGGATCGGTGATCTTGCGTGCCGCCTCGACCATTTCCTCAATGGTCCAGTCGCCGCGGTTCTGCGTGCGTTCCCACGGATCGGGCACGCCTTTCTGCCGGAAGAGCGTCTTGTTGTAGTAGATCGCAAACGGCTCGACCCAGTACGGTACGCCGTAGACCTTCTGGCGCCAGCGCTCGATGCCCGTCAGTGCCCAGTCTTTCGTCAGATTGATGCGGTCGCGCGAGAGGAAGCTACTCAGCTCCAGCACCGCGCCGGAGTCATAGATCTTCGGCAGCGCATCGGTGCGCCCATCCCACAGATCGGGCCCGGCATCGCCGGCCAGCATGGCGATGAGCTTGGTCTGGCCGTAGTCGCCGGTCTTGTCCACCTCGAAGCGCACCAGGTTGCGCTGCTCGTATTCCTTCCAAATGGGCTCGAACTGGTCCATGGCGATGGGCCGCCAGCTCAAGAACGTCAGCGTGATGGGGCTGGTGCGCGCCTTTGGCGTGGCCGCAGCAGGCTGCTGCGTCGTGGCGCGTGTGCATGCAGCAAGCAGTCCCGCGGCGACCGCCGTCGCTGTCGTTTTGAGCATTGCTCGACGAGGGAGGTACATCGTATCACCTGGTAGCATTGTCGCCACTCCGTTCGTTTGGAGGAGTTTAAGGACTTTGCTGCTGAGTTTGTGCAGCACTCCCGATGAGCACTTGACGGAAGTGCGGTCCAAACACACGGACTCACATGCAGGGTGAGCGAGTATGCCTCAGTTTACGCTACTGCTTGGTGTGCGTTCAAGCCGGCATGATGATCCCTCTGTCACCCGGCTCCATGTAGTGGCTGTGACACGGTGCGCTGTAAAGCGGTACCTTGGGAGGCTGCGATGCGGTACACTGCAGGTAGCAGAGCGTATCCCCGGAAAAACAGCGTGTCGCCTCTGGCTAAGCGATGGTGTGCAGTTCCTTAAATGGACCAGGATAGGGACCAGGATAGGGACCAGGATAGGGACCAGGATAGGGAGAGAAGCGCGAGGAGAGCAGCCCTGAGGGACAAGATCCAGAAAGGAGCGGCGGAATGAGTACGGCAACGAACCAGCCCGGGATACAGCCAACCCTGGTGCGCGCAGCATCGCTGGATGAGCTCCGGCAGCGCGGGTGCATCGTCATCAGCGGCGGTAGACATGGCATCGCGGTCTTCTGGCACGAGGGCAAGGTCTACGCCGTCGATAACCGCTGCCCGCATATGGGCTTCCCACTGAGCCGCGGTAGCCTGAAAGAGGGTATTCTCACCTGCCACTGGCACCACGCCCGCTTCGATCTGGAGAGCGGCGGCACCTTTGACCCCTTCGCCGATGACGTAACCGTCTATCGCACCGAAGTGCACGACGGCGAGGTGTGGGTCGATCTGCGCGCCGATGGGCGCGACCAGACGGCACGCTGGCTGGGTCGCCTGCAGGACGGACTGGAGCAGAACCTCTCGCTGGTCACGGCCAAGAGCATCCTGGCGTTGCAGGACCTGGGCGCCCCGCCGGCAGAGATGTTGCGCATCGGCGGGCTCTACGGGGCGCGCTATCGCCAAGGCGGCTGGGGCCCTGGCCTGACGATTATGACCGCCATGGCGAACGTGCTGCCGAATCTCGCCCCGGAGCATCGCCCGCTGGCACTCTATCATGGCTTAATCCGTGTGGCGCGAGATACGGCCGGTCAGCCTCCGCGCTTTGATCTCGATCCGCTGCCGGAATCCAGGACACCGCTGGAGCGGCTGGTGCAGTGGTACCGCGAGTTCATCCAGGTGCGCCACAGCGACGGCGCCGAGCGCTGCCTGCGCAGCGCCATTGCCCAAGGCGCCACGATGGCCCAGGTTGCCGCCATGATGGGCGCGGCTGTCACCGATCATCCCTACATCAATGGCGGCCATACGCTTGACTTTACGAACAAGGCCTTCGAGCTCCTGGAGCACATCGGCTGGCAGCACGCAGCCGAGGTCCTGCCCAGCCTGGTAGGTCAGACAGCCCGCGCCGCCCGCAACGAAGAGAGCTCGGCCTGGCGCCATCCGGTCGACCTGATTGCCATCCTGCACGACGCCGAAGCCCAGCTACCGGCGCTGCTGGAGCGCGGCGAGCGCACCGGCCGGCCCTGGGATGGCTTTGACGCAACCGTCGAGGCCCTCCTCGATGACCGGCCGGAGTCCGGGGTCCAGGCGCTGGTGCGGGCGCTGGCGGACGGTGCCACCCTCAATGAGGTGAGCCAGGCCCTGTGTTATGCCGCCGCGCTGCGGATCGCCCGCTTCCACACCAGCAACGAGTTCGGCGACTGGATCACCGTGCTGCATACGTTCTCGTATTGCAACGCGCTCGATCATATGATCGAGCGCGCGCCCACGCCGGAACTGGCACGTGGCCTCTTCGCCGGCGCGCTGTCCGTGTACCTGGACCGCTTCCTGAACACTCCGCCGCAGCGGCTGCCAGACGAGCGGAGCGTGCGCGGCGAGCCAGTGGAGGCAGATGCGCTGCTGGACCGCTTGCTTGAGCTGACCAACCGGCAGCAGGCGGTCGAAGAGGCAGCGCGGACCGTCTATCGCTACCTCTCGCTGGGCCACGATGACCGGCGGCTGCTCCAGACGCTCGGCTACGTGCTGCTGCGAGAGGACGCCGAGTTTCATTCGTACCAGATGCTGGAAGCGGGGCTGCGCCAGTATCACCGGCTGAAGGCGACGCACCCCGAGGCCGCGCGGCATGTGCTGGTGGCGGTGGCGCGCTATCTGGCCGGCCACTCGCCCACCGACCGCGCCACGACGCAGACCTACACCATCGCCGTCCGCCTCCATCGCGGCGAGGAGCTGTACAAACTGGGGTAGTACTCTCTGGTGCCCGGCCGCGGTGATGCGCTATACTCGAACGGACGGTGATGGTCATACCAGGCGATGTGGTTCGAGAAAGCGCTCTATGACACGCTGCTGCTCCTCGGGGATGACATTAACGAAGACCCGGACTGGTTCCCCGACGAGCCAAGCGTACCAGCGGACCGGCTGTGCCGGCTGGCGACACACTACCTGGCCGAGCGGCTGGGCATCCCGCTCTCTCCGTTCCTGTGGGATGTGTACCGCGCGCCGATGCTCCAGGCGCTGTGGCGGCTCAGCCGCTCCGGCGCGCTGACCATTTTGCCCTCCGACGGTGAGCTCCAGCCGTGTGTGCGATTAGGGCCGCACTGTCCGGAGGATCTCTGGACCGATGGCAGTAGTGGGGTTCCGCCCGCCGAGCACTTCAACGACTTCGCGTACCTCCTCTGCGCGCGGCCGAGCGCGGAGGTGCCGGATCTAGATGCGCCGCCTGGGTCGGGCGCCACGCGCTGGTTTATCCATCTGGATGTCTGTGTCCCCGCAGCGCGGCTCGTGCAGGCGGCCGCAACCATCCTGGGAACCGGAGCGTTCATCCCCCTGCCGTTGCCGGCGGTGCTGCCGGAGACAGTGCGCCTGTGTCCGCTGATTGTGTCCTGGGGACGTGAGCGCTTTGCCACGGCGATCAGTCTGCTGCCCTCGCACGAGGCGCTCTACGTCCTGGATACGCTCTTCGAGCAGCGCGTGGTACGGACAATCCGTCTCTGCGGAGAAGATACGGCGGAGCGCCCGGTGGATGTCAGCGCGACCAGCGCGCTGCTGTGGCGACAGCGGGTGGCGCGCGTTCCGGTCTGTGAGCGCTGTGGCCGGCTTCCATTTGGGGGCGTGGGACACCGGCGGCTCTATGGCGCCTGGCCGGGCGCAGCAACAAGCGATCCGCACCTGCTTGCTGCCATCGAGGTGGCAAGACGCCTCTTTCCGGCCTGCGTGCGGCGCTAGCCGGTCTCCTTGCTGCTGACGGCTACGAGCTTCGGTGCCACCACATTTACTCCCGCATAAGTTAATAAGTTAAAAAGAAAAAAGTTAAGAAAGAAATAAAGAAAAGATGAGCCGTGCGCAGTGCTGCTATACTGTGCCCCGTGCTCGGATGGACGTCGCCCGCGTGAGATCGAAGGCACTCTTCAGGTCTGCCCAGTAATTGCTTACAGGAATTGCTTAAAAGTACCGAGCTCAGGAGTAGAGGTCGATGAGCACGGCAGTTTCCCCGTTGACCCCGGAGGAGTTGGACGCGTTACGACGCCTTTCCACTCCTACCATCGCGAACGCCATCGAGCTGTTCAACGTTCGCCCGCGCAACCAGGGCTTTATGGGGCCGGAGATCCGGTGCATCTTTCCCGACATGGGGGTGATGGTTGGCTACGCCGCCACGGCTACAATCCGCGCAGAGTATCCCGCCCCCGGCGGCCCGCCCTCGCGCGTACCGTATTGGGAACATATCCTCTCGGTGCCTGCGCCACGCATTGCGGTGCTCCAGGACCTGGACCAGCCGCCCGGCATCGGGTCATTCTGGGGAGAGGTGCAGGCGAACATTCACCGGGCGCTCGGCTGTGTGGGCTGTGTAACCAACGGCGGCGTACGAGACCTCGACGAGGTGCGTGCGCTGGGCTTTCACTTCTTCGCGCAGCACGTGATCGTCTCCCACGCCTACGTGCACATCGTGGAATACGGCGTCCCGGTCAAGGTGGGCGGGCTGCTGGTCCGTCCGGGCGATCTGCTCCATGCGGACAAGCATGGGGTGATTAGCATTCCTCTGGAAATCGCCCGCGACATTCCGCGCGCCGCGGCAGAGATCGAGGCGCGCGAGCGGCGCATCATTAGCCTGTGCCAGTCGCCCGACTTTACTGTCGAGAAGCTCAAGGAGCTCACCGGCCAGCCGCCTCGCTAAGCGCCCGGGGACCGGGCGAGCCCTCTGGGCCCTCAGCGTAGGAGCACGCCGGCGATGGAGACAACCGAGCCGTTACCGGCTCCGGCAGGACACTGGTCGTAAGCAACCACTTCGCCCCGGCTGGAGCCCAGCAGGCGAAGCGTCATATAGATCGGTGGCAGCCCGCACACTCGCCGGCGATCCTGCTCCTCGACCAGGGGCGCGAGGAAGGCGTCTGCGTCGCCGCTGCAGATGGTCTCCAGCACGGCCATATCGTGCTGCTTGAGCAGGATCTTCTCGACTGGACCGAGCGGCTGGATATCGCCGAACTCCGGGCCCACATGACAGAGATCTGCCGCTGCCACGACCAGGGTGCGTCGTCCGGCCGTGGCGTCACGCAGCGCGGCGGCTGCCTGCTCGAACGTCGGCTCCTGGGTGGCACAGCGCTCGCCCTGGGTATAGGGATGGAACGAGCCGCATAGGATTGGCACGATACGGCAGCTGCCATCGCGCCCGGCCCGGCGAAGCCAGAAATGCAGCCATACCAGCGCAAGCTCGATGGAATGCTCGTACCGGTGATGAAGCTCCTCTGCAAATGCTCGCTCCTCGCTGAGCGCTTCCGCCAAGGCATTCACAGCAGCGCAGTCTGTCTCAAGCGCGCCCCAGGGGGTAGCGTAGCGCTGGCGAGTGGGCGTCAGGCTGCCCGGCGAGCCAGCATGGTCGGTTCCGAAGATCACCACTGTCTCCGCCTCTGCCACCGCAGCGGACGCCGCTTGCCAGGTGCGCGCATAGACTGCCCAGCCGCGCGCGTAGTCGATATGTGGACTGATTACCCCGCGCCAGGCTGCCACCGGTGCGCCGACATGAGCCGAGGCACCTGCCTGTTCAATAAACCGCTCCAGCAGCGCTTCGAGCTCCTCCGGATCTGCCGGATACGTCTCTCCGGCGAGCGCCGGCGGACGGTAGGGTGCGGTGCGGAAGGCAGTAAGCGCAGCCTGTCGTGCTGCGTAGTAGCGCGGGGTCTCAAGGAGCAGCGCTTCATCCAGCTTCGCCACCAGGTCTTCCAGTGCGGAAAGCGACAGCGTCATTCCGGTGCGAAGCTGGAAAGCCGCGCGGATTGCAGCGAGATCGCGCTGTCCGTCGATCAGGCTCAGCACCACGCTCGCTGTCGGCGGAAGCAGGAGGATCTGGTCGGTCAGACGCAGCGGGTCGCGCAGGAGCAGCATCGGCTGCCCGTGATGTTCAACCCAGCGCGACTCAACAGGGCGAAGCTTCGGTACCATGCCGGATGTCTCGTCTCACAGCTATTGTGTGGAAAATTGCCCGGAGTGCGGCGGGCTCCGTAGAAGAAGGTAGCTTGTGAGGCGGCGGGCTGTCAACCAGGGCGACGGCTTCAGCGATGCATGCTGCGCTGTGCCTGTGTGATACGCTCGAGCGTGCTGGCATAGGCGTGCCAGAGCCAGCGCGTGACTAGAACGATCGCCAGGGCGATGGCAAGCGCAATGAGCAGGGCAGGCATGAGGAGCCCCGGCCCCGTGCTTCGCTGGACGGCGAGCCAGACTGTGGCGACGGCGACGATGGCGAGGTAGGGCAGGAGCACCGACCACCAGAATGCTGCGGACAGCAGCCCAAAGAGCGAGAGCAGGTCTCGCAGCCGGTTGCGCCCTGGCGGGGGCTCCGCCTCTTCACCGCGCAGGCCGGTGCGCCGCAGCGCCGCAGCGATCGCCGCCGGAGGACCGAAGCGGCGTACCGCCTCTGCCTCGCTCTGATAGGGGGATAACCCTTGCAGCGCCAGCTCACGCGCCGCCTCGGTCAGGTGCAGGCGCGCTTCCTCGAGGAGCGCCTGGGCCTCCGGGTCCAGTTGGCACGGGGGGAAGTAGCGCAAGAAGGGACGCTGAGGGTCCGGCTGGGGCACCGTATCATCGTCCAGCCCGCTCAAAAGTGCGCGGAGCTCGCGCAGGTACTGGGCGATCGGGCTTGCCGAGCCCGATGGCTGAGGCGGAGACTGTGGCATAGCTGAGCGGCTTTCACCCGGCATAGGCGGCCCTTATGCCACGGCGATCGATAGCAACGACGAGCGCTGCGTCGGACATCCTGACGGCGCAGGTATTTCTCTAGCAGGCGTGCCGCACCATGATCGTCACCAATCGTGCTTCTGTTGATCAGTATATCCAGTCTGTCAATGGTATGGCAGCGCGGTGCAGCAAGACACTCTGTCCGCACGCTACCTCCTGGAACTCACTCTACAGCCCTGCCGGCGATCCGCCTCGCCAGGGTCCGTTGCACGGTACTTTATGCCGGAAGTTATGCTGGAAGTACGGTCGGGAGAAGCGCCGCCGGAGCTGCGCCGGCGGGGAGAGGGACAGAAGCCTTTTGTGTCCCCTCTGTTGGCTTGGCTATAATTTGAAAGACAAAGAACAGAAAGAGTGTGGCCGCCGGTACTCTCTGATGACACTGCTGGGCGGCGTTTGTGGAGAGGCGGGAACCTGACTGTGGCACAGATGGCACGCCTGCGTGGCGCTGGGCTCGTTGCAACCGAGCCGGACCAGCGCGGCGGTGTAGCGCTCTTCATCGACTGGGATAACTTCACGGCAAGTGTCACGCGTGAGCTACCGCAGGCCCCGCTTGATCTTCAGCCAATCCTGAACCACGCGCGTTTGAACGGTCCGTTGATGGTCTGCCGGGCGTATGGCGAGTGGCAATACCCCGATGAGCGCTACTACGCCTACCGCCACGGCGTGGACGTTTTGTATGCGCCTGTGCTCCCCTTGGCGCAGGCGGCGCGTGAGGCACAGAACGGCGGTAAGAACCTCGCCACTATGGCCATTGCCGTTGACTGCATCGATCTGTTGCACCAGATCCCGGAGCTTGAGGCCGTCGTGCTGGTCAGTAATGACCGCGAGCTTCTACCGGTTGCTCGCCTGGCACGGCTCCGTGGCAAGCGTGTGGTGGTGATCGGCACGCCGTCCACGCCCCAGGCGCTGCGTGCTGCTGCCGATGAGTTTGTAGATTATGGCGCCCTGGTTGGCGTAGAGATACCTCCGGCCCCGGCGGCACCGACTGCACGCAAGACGGAACTGCGCGAGGCGCGCCCAGTGCCGTTGCGAGCCCCCCAGGAGCCGGCGGCGGTGCCTGCCCAGCCGGAGGAAGCGTATGAGGCGGCTGCAGCTGCGCCTGCTGCAGCCGAGGTCGCTGCACCGGCTGAGCCTGTCTCCGAGCCGGAGGCTGTAGCAGTCGGGGAGCGCGGACGCTCGCGCCGCCGTCGTACGCGCCGGCGCCCCGGCCGTGCTGAACCGGTTGCCCCTGCGCCCGAGGTGCTTGTGGAAGCTGCCGAGGCTGAGATTGCTCTGGGGGAAGAGCAGGAACCGGTGGAGGGGCTGCCGGAGGCAGCGCCTGAGGCTGAAGCTCCGCGAGAGGCTATCGTGGAGGGCGTGACCGCGCGCGCGGAGGCCCAGCGCGAGTGGGCCGAGATTGCCCGGCAGATTATGGAAGAGCTCGAACGGCCCGAACTGGCGCAGCCTGCGCTGGAAGAGCTGGGCGTGGTGAGCGAGGCGATGCCGCAGTACGAGGCTCCGGCGCCCGGTGAAATCCCGCCGACCGAAGAGGCTGCTGCCGAGTGGGAGGTTCCGGCGGCTCCGGTGGCCGAGTGGCAGGAGGGCGCGGCTACGGAAGCCGGCGAGGTGCCTGCTCAGGCTCAGCAGGAGGTAGCTGAGGCGGTGGCTGAGGCCCCCGACTTTGAGCCGCATCCGGCGGTCGCCCCTGTGCGGCGCGCGCGACGCCGTCCCCACCCTGTGACGCCGGTGGTAGCGGGCGAGGCACCTGCGAGCGAGCCTGTGCCCTCTCCCGCCGAGACGCCGGAAGGTGCGCTGGCCGCCGTTGAGGAGCCGGTCGATAGTGTGTCGCCGCCCGAACCGGCCAAGACGAGCGCGGCTGAATCGGCCTCTGGCCCGCGCAACGCCGACGCGGTTATAACTGAAGAGCCCGGCGAGGCCGCGAGCGACCCGGCCGAGCATGACCATGACCGTCTCGGGGAAGTGCATACGGGCGAGGAGAAGAATACCGCGGTCGAGGCAGGGCAGCGTGGGGAAGAGGCGGGCCTAACCGGTTCTGCAGCGCGACGCTACCCGCGCCGTCCGGTACGGCGCAGCCGAGCACGCCTCCCTGGGGCAGGCGGCGGTGCCCAGGCCCCTCTAGGAGGCAGCGAGAGTTAGCATCGGTGTCTGCTCAGCATCCCGCTCTGGCGGTGCAGCCTCTGGATGATATCCGCCGCCTGCAAGATGGCCGCCTACTCGACATCACACGCGTGGGCGAGGACCTCATCCTCGATATTGCCTACGTGCGCGGGCTGGTGCCCCATCGAAGCGTCGCCGGCCACACCGAGTATGAGTCTGCCCGGCTGGACTTCGGTCACGTCAGGCTGGTCTGCCGGCAGGCAACGCTGGAGGGTGATGGTCCGACAGCATGGTCCCGGCTGGCCGTGCTTGCCGCGCATGATCCTGAACGCATCATTTTATGGGCTGAGCTGAGCGCGCACCGGCTGGAGCTCATGCTTCTTACCGCTTCCCTCAGGGTGCGATTTCGATCCCTTGATGTGGAGCTGCTGTCGTGACGGCCCCGCGGGAAGATAGTCATGTGGTGGTGGTCGGCGTCTCCGGCATGTCCGGCACCGGCAAGACAACCTTTGCCCGTGCCCTGTGTGAGCAGCTCGATGATCTCAGGCCGGTGCTGCTCCACCAGGATCGTTACTTTACCGACTGGTCGATCTACCCGCCGGAGGAACGTGAGCAGCGGCGCACGGCGAACCGCCCCGATGCGGTGAACTGGGATGCCCTGACCGCGCACCTCATGGAGCTCCGGCAGGGGAAGCCGGTCACCGACCCGGCGCCCGGCACAGGTGCTTTCGCCCGCGGTGAGCCCCCACGCATCATCGAACCTTCTGCTGTGATCCTCGTCGAAGGGCACCTGCTGTTCTGGGACGCCCGCGTGCGCGAACTGTGCGATGTGAAACTCTTTCTTGAGACAGAGCCGGATGAACGTGTGCTGCGGCGGGTCGTGCGCGATGTGGTCGAGCGTGGGCGCCCGCTGGAGCAGGTGGTGGCGTGGTACCGCCGCGACGTTCTGCCGAACTATCCCATGTATACTGCCCCGACGCGCCGCTACGCCGACCTCATCATTCCCCACGACGTGCATAACCCGCGCGCCGTGGAGATTGTTGCCGCCGGCATTCGGGCGCGTGTGAAGCGCCGTTCTCGCTGACCCTCTCCGTAACTACCACGCCGTTGCGAGGCCGACCGATACTTCTTTAATTCACCTTGAACTTATTTTTTATTTGTTTTTAGAAGGCAGTGCCAATCCCGGCGATTGCTCCAAAAACGACCCCGATGATGATAGCCACGATGAGCAGTGCAATCCAGCCGATCACGGCGGTGATAATCGCCTGGCCGGTGCTGAAGTCGAGCGCCTGACGGATGGCGATAATGCCGGCAACCAGCAACCAGATCGCGACAACGAGCTGGATGATAGGGCCGATGCCCGGGATAAAGAGCAGGATATCCAGCACACGAGGCGACTGGGCGAAGCCGATCGTACGCAACATCTCGCCCGGCGTCGCTGTCCCGCGAAACAGGCGGGTGCCGATAAAGTACGTCACGTAGGACCAGACGATCCATCCAATCAGGGCGCTAATGATACCAAGGATAAGCCCGACAATAATGACGCCCACGGCGCGTCCCTGCATTGCAGCGCGGATGGCGATGCCAATGCCCTCTGCCGCAGCGGCGATAATGACGACCCACAGTGCCTGTTGTGTTGCTGCAGGATCTGCCTCAACCTCCTCGTAGACGCTCGTCTCCAGCCGTGCTGCCCGGATCATGCGATCAGTCAGACTTGAACTCATCGATTGCATCTGGCATCCTCCCGTTCCCTTGTTCCCTTTCTTGCCACTCCAGCGCTCCTCCGCATGTAACAGCGTAACGCGGCTGCGCGACATCCGAAGCCTAAAACAGGGCTAGCCGAGGGCTGAGATAGGCACGCGTGCCCGGAGCACGTGAGATGACAACATCATATACCCTGAAGGTTGAATTCCCAACCTCTTCGTCAGGCGGAAGCAGCGCCGGTCAAGGCGTGTGTGAGGGACGCCTGCACAGCATCGGTGCGAGAGGCCGGCGAGGCGGGGAGCTCAGTGGCGGGCTCGCTGCTCGTGCGCCATGCCGCGAAGCTGATCCAGCAGCGCCTGCGGCGCCGGATCGTCAACCAGGTCGGTAAGCTGAACCGTGTGGCGGCGCCCGGCGTGCTCGATCGTTACCGTATACCGGCGCACGTCAGCCACGCCGCGGGGAAGCGCCCAGGCCTGCGGCGGCAGCTCGAAGAAGCACGCCGTCTCGACCAGCCGTTCTAACTCGCGCGCCTGCTGGTCAGGCATCTGCGTTGTATCCACAACAATGGGCTTGCTCAGCCCAAGAAGATGGGCAAAGCCACCTTCCTGCCTGAACTCAATGCGCATAGGTCCTCCTCTTCCGGCAGGCGTGCCGGCGCTCAGGCGGACCTGGAGATGCACATAGGCTCTTCCAGGGCGCTTTCGCGGGCTTGACTGCGCAGGGCTGCATGCGCCATCATACCGCCGATGAGCGATCCACACCGGTCCCCCATCGGCATCGCCATTCTAAGCTTCGCCCACGGGCACGCCGTGCAGCATGCCCGTGTCTTCCGCGAGACTGCCGGCGTCGAGGTCATCGGCTGCTGGGACGACGACCGGGAGCGGGGACGGCGCTGTGCCGCACAGTTTGGCTTTCGTTTTGTGGAGGACCTGGACGATCTCTTAGGAAACCCGCGCGTTGCGGCAGTGACCGTCACCAGCGAGACGAACAAGCATCGCCGGCTGTGCGAACTCGCCGCGCAGGCGAAGAAGCATATTCTGTGTTATAAGCCCATGGCGACCACCTTGGCCGACTGCGATGCTATCATCCGCGCCGCAGAGCGACACGGCGTCAAGCTCATGGTCGGGCATCAGATGGCGTTCGACCCGGCCAACCAGAAGATGGTTGAACTTGTCGCCTCCGGCCGGCTCGGCCGCATCTCGCTGGTGCGGCGGCGGCATAGCATACCAGTGCTCTTGAACGAGAGCTTCGTCACCGGGCCAACGCGCTGGCACCTTGATCCGGAAGCAAACGTCGGCATGTTCTTCGACGATGCAGTGCATGCGACGTTCTTCCTGCGCTGGCTCTTGGGCGATCCGGTGAGCGTCACCGCCGAAATTGCGAACACGATCACCAATGTGGCGCCGGACGATACCGGCGTGGCAATCTTTCGCTTCAAGAGCGGTGCCATTGCCGTGCTGGAGAATAGCTCGGTGACACGGGCCGGCGAGAATACCACCGAGATCTACGGCGAGCGCGGCACGCTCATCCACAACTACGGTGATGCCGTGTCAAGCATGATCCCCCGTCGCGACAGCGACATCGCTTTGAAACTGTACACGATCGATATGCAGCCACCGCGGTGGGAGGACCTGGGCATCTCGCAGCACACTCCGCATGCCGAGCGCATCGCCGCAGTGGCGCGCGCCTTCGTAGAAATGATCCAGGGGAGGCGAGAGCCGTGGCCCGGCGGGCTGGACGGCCGCTGGGCTGTAGAGATGTGTCTGGGCGCCTATCAGGCTGCCCGCTCTGGCAGGCGCGTGTCCTTTCCCCTGGAGCGGGACGGCCCGAACCCCTAGGCGGCTTCCTGTCTCGGCGCGGTCGCGCGCCAGATGCGATTGATCGTCTGCCGCGTTTGCTCCGGCGCAGCCTGATCGACAATCGGCACGTCGCGACCGAAGTCGTGCAGGACTGCGTCAGGAATAAGCTGGTTGAGCTGTTGCACGAAGCCGGCGTAGTCGGTGAGATACCGCTCGGCAAGCGCAGCCGTTTCCGGATACCCTAGTGCCAGCGCTGTTGTGTGCAGCATCGTGTAGCCGATCGCCGCCAGGTTGAAAGCGGCGTAGTCATCGCGCAGCGCCTTTGCAAGCTGCTCGCTGCGCAACTTCTCAATTGCGCCGGCAGCCATGCCGAAGAGCGTTGAGACGCCTTCCTTTTGTCATCAGCCATGGAGTTGCTCTCTCCTTCCCTTAACTTTTACTTTATACGTACCGGGTACCGGCTGCCTAGCCGGTCAGGGTGTCCTGCCCGCCCAGTCCAAGAAGCAACAGTCATGCCAGGGAAGGCGTGCCAAGAACACCGCAGGGGCACCTGATCAGGCGCCCCTGCAAGCCCATTGTCAGAGAGATAGCCCAGTTACCCTTGGGCATCGTGCTCCAGCATCGCCGCAGGATCGTTACGTTCCGGGTCCTGCGGCGCGGCGACCATATCGTCGCCTGACGCCATCATCGCCATGGGCATGGGCTCGCCGCCGTCACCCGTCATTGCAGGCCTGGGCTGATTGGCGGCGCAGGGTGTGCCGAAGCGCGGCAGCGCGAACGGTAGGTGGGTCCAGCCGCGGGCCAGGATGTGCAGGTGATTGGCCGGCTCGCGGCGGTTGGGCGAGCCCCACATGGTGAACGAGCGGGCATTGGCGTAATGGCCGACGAAAGCGCGGCGGAAGCGGTTCTTCGAGCGGTTCGGGTGCGAGCGGTGCAGGATGTGCCCGCCGAAGAACACCACGTCGCCCGGCTCGCAGATGACCGGCACCTCTTTGCCCGGGTACTTGGCAGCGATGCGGCTGAGCGTATTGAGCTTCTCGTCCATGTGGGAGACGTTTTCCACCACCATGAGATCGCGCAGGTTCGAGTGGTTTTGGGTGAGACGGTCTTCCGTAGGGTAGATGGGCTCATGCTGCGAGCCGACGGTGAACCACAGGCAGCCGTTCTCCTCGTCGGCGCGGTCGATCGCCAGCCAGGCGCCGCACAGCGTATCCGGATATGTCGGAATGTAGTAACTATCTTGGTGGTAGCCCTGGCCGGCGCCCCCGGGTGGCTTGATGAAGAGCATGGTCTGCATCGCCATGACGTCCGGGCCGATCAGGGCTTCCAGCACATCCAGGATGCGTGGGTGCAGCAGGTAGCGCTCATGGATCTCAAGCTGGCGGTGCAGCATGTGGATGCGCAGATAGCGCCGCTCGATCTCCGCGACGCTTGCCCCAGGCGGCGGCGGCTCCAGGCCAGGCACCTCGATACGTCCGTAAATCAGATCTTCCGTATGCTGCCGGAGTTCCTCAACCTCCTCAGGACTGATCAGCCCGCGCACGACCAGAAAGCCCTGCTCATGAAATGTCACGTATTCCTGGACGCTCACGCGGTAGCGCTGTCGGTTCTCGGAGAAATCGGTCGCGATCTTCTCCGGCCGCAGCCAGACCTGGGATGGTTTGCGATCAGTATCCGGCACCGTGATGGCACCGACGGCACTGTTCCGCCGCGCCGGCGCAGCCATGGCCGGCCTGCCCATCGCACGTTCGCCCGGTCCCGGTGCCGCTTCTGTGCGCAGTGCTCTATCCGGGGCTCCCATGCTCGCTGCCATCGCGTCCCTCCGGTGATATAGGTAATGCCTGAGGCCAATGCTGAACGTCCGAAGCTCTGCCTGTGCATCCTACCGAATACACGCCAGCGGGACAAGTCATACGTCTAGGGGCGCCGCTCTCAATATCAGTCAGTACTCCTGGCGCTGTCGAGGGTTGACTCCCGGCGTCTCCAGAGTACTATAGGGGATGATGTCGCGAACGATGTATATTATGTCATACGCGTAGTATACGTCTATGCTCTGCCGGTATTGAAGGGGTCGCTCATGAGCACGAGTAAGCCGCACAGACCGCTCTCTCGCCGTACGGTGCTCCGTTCTCTCGCGCTGACCGCGGCAGTGCCTCCTCTGCAAGCCTGTGCGCCGGCGGCGCGGCCCACGCCCACGCCCGCGGCGGTGCCCACTAGCCAGGTGGTCCAGACCGGGGTCCTGCGCGCCCCCGAGCCCAATCCCAAGCGCGGTGGTACGTTGCGCGTTGCCGTTGGCGTCACCACGGCGCACTTTGATATTCACCAAGGTGCCGCCACGCACGTGCTGTGCCACATGTATAACAACTTGGTACGCTGGAACCTGGCCGATGGCCTGCGGTCGATCATCCCCGACCTGGCCCAGCGCTGGGAGATCTCGGCAGATAAGCTGGTGTACACCTTCTACCTCCGTGACGGGGTGAAGTTCCACGATGGCACGCCCTTCAGCGCGGAGGACGTGGTGGCCACCTTCCGCCAGATCATCTGGCCGCCCCAGGGCATCGTCAGTCCGAACCGTGAGCTGTTCGCCATGGTGGACAAGGTCGAGGCCGTAGACCGGCTGACGGTCCGCTTCACCCTGAAAGAGCCGCGGGCATACTTCTTGGAGCTCCTGGCGGACCCCTCCAGCGTGATCTACTCCAAAAAGACCCTGGATGAGAACGGGCAAGACCTGCGCCGGGTCATCGCCCCCGGTAGCGGAGCCTTCATCTTCAAAGAGCACAAGCAGGCGGAGCGCTGGGTCTTCGAGCGCAACCCCAATTACTGGGACCCTGAGCTCCCGTACATCGATCGCATGGAGTGGCTGCACGTGCCGGCCTGGAGTGATCGTGGCACCGCTGTGCTCACCGGACAGGCGGACCTCTCCTGGAATGTTTCGCGCGAGACCTGGGAAGAGGGCCAGCGGCGCAAAGATATCGTCCAGGTGAATACACTGCCGAACTTTGGCGCCTATGCGGTGCTGTTTAACACCCGCAAGAAGCCATTTGACGACCCGCGCGTGCGGCGGGCCATCCACCTGGCAGTCAGCCGTCAGGATCTTATTAAAGCCTTCCAGACGCAAGAATGGATCAACCTCACCCGCTGGATCCCCTACGGAGATAAATTCGCCACACCGCCCGAGCAGATCGCCCGGCTGCCGGGCTACCGGCCGGACAAGTCCGAGGACATCGCCACGGCGCGGCGGTTGCTGGCCGAGGCAGGCTACGCCGACGGCATCAGGGGCGTGGACTTCCTGTCGGCCTCTGTGGCTCCTCATGCCGAGATCATGGCGCCGGCCTTCCAGGACCAGCTGAAGCGCACGCTCAATATCGAAACCAGGATCCGGGTCACCGAGCGGGCGCTGCTGGGTGATGAGCAGCAGAAGGGCAACTTCGACATCGTCCTGGATACGCCGGGCCACATCCTGTCAGACATCTCGCCGCTGGCAAACACCTACTGGAAGACCGGCGGCTCGCGCAACTGGGGCGGCTACTCCAACGCCGACTTTGACCGGATCTTACGCCAGTACGATACCGAGACGGACGAACAGAAGCGCAAGCAGCTCGCCGACCAGCTGCAAGACCTGCTGGATCAGGACCCGCCGTGGTATCTGATTGGCTTTACCTTCCACCTGCCAATGTGGCGCAATTACGTAAAAGGGCTGGCCCTGGATAAGCGTGCCTTCGCCCAGTGGGGGCGCATAGAGACGGTGTGGCTGGATAAGTAAGCGTTAACGTGCGCCTGGTCTGTGCAGTAGCTCATGTACAAGTACATCCTGAGTCGCGTGCTGGCAGCGGTGCCGACGATTATCGGCATCACTATCCTGATCTTCCTGGCCATGCGCGTGCTGCCGGGCGATCCGGTGGCGATGATCGCCAGCGAAGGACAGGGCACCTACCGCCTCACTGCTGAGGAACTCCGCCGGGCACGGGCGAGCCTGGGGCTCGACCGGCCGTACCATGAACAGTACCTCAAGTGGATGGGCGATGTCTTGCGGGGTGACCTGGGCACCTCGTTCTGGCGCGGCGAGCCGATTCGTGATGTCATCCTGCGCCGCGCCCCGATCACGGCGCAGATCGCCCTCATGGCCGTTGTCCTCTCCTGGCTGATTGGCGTGCCGGTAGGACTGTTCAGTGCGCTGCGGCGTGATACGCTCCTCGACTACATCCTCCGCGGGGGCGTTACGATCTTCATGGCAGTGCCCAGCTTCTGGATCGGCCTCACCTTTGTCCTGATCAGTGTGCTGGTGTTCACCTGGCGGCCGCCGCTGACGATCGTCTACTTCTGGGACAATCCCTGGTTGAACCTGCAGATAACGATCGGGCCGGCGCTGGCGCTGGGATTGAGCCTGGGGGCCGTAACCGCCCGGATGGTGCGCTCCTCGGCTCTTGAGGTGCTGCACGAAGATTACGTGCGTACCGCGCGGGCGAAGGGCTTGCCGGAACGACAAGTGGTGTGGCGGCACGTGTTCCGCAATGCCCTGCTGCCGGTGGTGACGCTCTCCGGGCTGGCCTTCGGCGGCCTGCTGGGCGGGTCGGTGGCCGTCGAGCGGGCATTCGGCGTGCCTGGCCTGGGGCTGGCGCTGGTGCAGGCGCTCAACGAGCGGGACTGGACCATGATCCAGAATATGGTGTTGCTGTACGGCCTGATCTTCACGGCCGTCAACCTGCTGGTTGACCTGAGCTACGGCTGGCTCGACCCGCGTATCAGACATCAATAGTGGGGAGGCAGGGGACCGACCGATGACGCAGCCGCGCACGCTGACCCGGCCACAGATTGCCGAGCGGCACCCCATCGAGGGCGAAACCGGTGTTGGGCGGATCGTCAGGCCGCTTGCTCGCTTCGCGCGCACCTCGCCGCTTGGCCTGACTTGCGCCATCGTGCTGCTTGGCCTGGGTCTGGTTGCCATCTTCGCCGATCGCCTGGCGCCGTTTGATCCCCTGGCCGCCAACTATGCCCTGACGCGGCAGCCGCCGTCGCCGCAGCACCTGCTGGGCACCGATCACCTTGGCCGCGACGTGCTCAGCCGCATCATCTATGGCACGCGAGTCACGCTTCTGGTGGGCGTTGCCTCAGTGCTGTTGGGCGACAGCATCGGCTTCCTGTGGGGCATCACCAGCGGCTATCTGGGGCGGCGGTTCGACCTGATCAGCCAGCGCATTATTGAAGTGCTGATGGCATTTCCCACGCTGATCCTGGCCATGCTGCTGATGGTCGCACTGGGCGCCGGGCTGCACACCGTCGTTATTGCCATCGCGGTGACCCGTGTGCCCGGCAGCACACGTATCGTGCGGTCGGTGGTGCTAGCGGTGAAGGAGTTCCCCTATGTCGAGGCAGCACGCTGCCTTGGCGCCTCACCGGTGCGGGTGATGCTGCGCCACATCGCCCCGCAGTGCATCGCCCCCATGCTGGTGGTGGCCAGCCTGAACCTGGGCACAGCCATCTTCGCCGAGTCGGCCCTGAGTTTCCTCGGCGTAGGCGTTCCGCCGCCCACGCCCAGCTGGGGCAACATGCTGGGAGGCGTGCTGGCTGAGGCCTTCCGGCCACCTTGGTGGATGGTGCTGTTCCCAGGGCTTACCATCACCATCACGATCCTCGCCTGCAACCTGCTGGGCGATGCGCTGCGCGATACCCTTGATCCGAAGCTCAGGCGGCGCATCCAGTGAGGCCGGTCTCAGGGACGAGTTCATGGTGTCCTAGAAGAGCACCCCGAGCTCCTGGAATTTCGCATTCACCCGAGCGGCGTACTGTGCCAGCGCCTCCTTGGCCGAGAGCTTGCCCGCGAGCATATCGTTAGTGACTGGAAGGATGACTCTTCTAGACCCCGGGCGCGGCCATGGCATATCTCCCCTCTCCCGAAGCTTCGGGAGAGGGGCTGGGGGTGAGGGCGCGTCCTCAATTACTTCGGCAACTGCGCCAGCGACTTCCTGATCGCCTCATTTACCAGTGGCGTTGCCCGGGCGCCGTACTCGGCCGGCGAGAGCTCGTTAGCAAACATGGCATCGTACAGTTTGCGCACATCTTGCTCAACGTTCCACCATTCGACCATGTTTTGCAGGCCCCATCCCGAGCGCTTACTATGCCGTGCCTGCAGGGCGAACGCTTTGGGGGTCTACACCGTAGCGGCGGCGATAGAGGTCCTGCGCGATCTCCGTGGCCTCGAGCATGGGCGTAACCGAATGGCCCCACGTGATGGGATACGATCCAGCGTTCTCCTTCTTGCTGAACCAGCGAAAACCTCCCACACGCGGTCCTTGTGCTTGCCCTGACCCATGTGGAAGGAGTGCAGGCCGAGCCGCCCAGAGACATTGCTGCCTTCGCCGGAGTAGGGCAGTGTGGACAGGGCCCACCGGAACTCAACGTCGCGCGGCGGGAGCCCGGAAATCACGTCCATGCCAATCTTGCCGGAGAAGAAGATCGGCTTGCCTGGCACGATGATGCTGCTGCGCTCGTGCGGCTGCGGGGTGACGTGCCATGACCAGATCAGGCTGACCCAGTACTCCTCAGCCTGGATCCACTTCGGCGAATCGAAGAGACAGCGCTCCTTGCCATCCCACGGCCCCTGGCCGAAGAAGGTGCCATCGGCCAGCAGTGGGAAGCCGTTGCGTGTCCCGCCAAAGCCGAATTGCTCGACGCCGCGGGTGAGCCGGCGCGCGATTTCCAGGAACTTCTCCATGGTCCAGCTCTTGTCCTCTGGATTGAGCGGCGGATACGGCAGGCCGTTGGCATCGAAGATGTCGAGGTTGTAGGCCAGGGCGTCGGCAGAGACCGTGATGGGCCAGCCCCAGATCTTGCCCAGGAAAGTAATATGGTCCACGTGGTCGGCCAGGAACATCTTGGCGAAGTCGAATTTATCGCGCTGAACGTACGGCGAGAGCGACTCGATCACGCCGTTGATCATCAGGTCGGCGTACGCTGCGCGGCTGGAAGTGAAGAAGTCGGCCGGTGTGCCGGCCGCATGCAGCACCACCACGCGCACGCGCGATGGCTGGTTCTGCGCGTTGGGCACAACCTCAATGGTGATCTTGGGGTTCTGTGCGGTGAAGCGGTCGAACAGCTCACGCTCAAGCTGTGCCCCCTCGCCGGAGAGGTCATTCAGGTACGTGAGGGTGACTGGAGGTGCCTCGGGAGCCGGTTGCCCGGCCGGCGAAGGTGCAAGACGCCGGCAGGCAGTCGTCAGACCAAGCAGCGACAGCGTTCCACCCCTCAGCAGGCTTCGGCGGGTCAGTGCAGACGGCATAGGCACACCTCCTTGGCGTACTTTATTCCAGTGCCTCATCCTGCTGCTTAATGCTTACATCTTGGGCGGCTGGTACTGCGAGAGAAGCTCGTTCACGTTCTTCACGGCTGCGTCCAGGGCATCACGAGCCGATTTCTTATCGGCGAAGAAATCGTTAAACTGCTCTTGGATAAGCGAGCTCATACCAATGTCGGAGCGGTATGGATGACCGTAGCGCTCCAGGATGGCACGGAATTTCGCTACTACCGGATCTAGGGCGTCGATCTTTCCGGCCAAGGATTTGCGTGGCGGCATAAACTGGATGGTGAGGTTATATGCGAGCAGGTTCTCCGGCTCCATGCAGTGCTCGATCCATAACCAGGCGGCGTCAGGGTTCTTACTGGTCGCGCTGATCGAAAGTACATCCACGTCAACCTCGCCGAACTGCCGCCGGTGGCGCAACGGGACGCCGACGCCATAGAACTGATATGCCTCAGGGTTGCGCTGCTTCATGTTCACCGCCCCTGAGCCGTTCTGGCGCATCATGGCGGCGCGCCCGGCGGTGAGGGCGTTCATGCCCGGCGGCAGCCCGGTGATCGGCTGCTTAGGGCTGATCTGGTACTTGTCCATCCAATCTTTCATGAAGGTCAGCGCTTCAATGCCGGCCTCGTTGTTGAACACGACGCGGGTTTGCTCCTGGTTCCACTCCTCACCCCCGGCCTGCCAGTAGAGCTGCCGCCAGGTGCGCACCGAGGTGTCCCGAGCAAAGCCCTGCACGCGCCACTCATCGCCTTCCCGGCGGGTCAGCTTCTGGCCGTACTGCACGAACTCCTCCCAGGTCACCGGTGGCTGCTCAGGATCGAGGCCGGCGTCCCGAAAGAAGTCCTTACGATAGGCGATGGTGTCTACGGCTGAGAGGTACGGCACATGATAGAGCTTCCCCCAGTACGAATCCCAGGCAGCCTCATAGAAGTCCGACTTCTGTCCCCATCGTTTTACATAATCGTCGAGCTGCCGCACGACACCACGCAGCACCAGTGAGGCCACGAAGTCCGAGCCTGGCTGGAAGACATCCGGCCCTACACCGCCGGAGATGGCGGTGATCAGCTTGGTGGTGAAGTTATCCCAGCCGATCCACTGGATATCCAGAGTGAGTAGCGGCTCGCGCTGCTTCACCGCCGGAACAAGCTTTTCCTCGTAGAAGCGTTTGGTGTCGTCGTTGAAGTCGGTCATCCAGACCTGGACGGTGGTCGCCTGCTTAAATAGGGGAGCCTTGGCCGCAGGCTGTTCTGCGGTGGTAGCCGGAGCCGTGATGCGGCATGCGCTCAGCAGGGTCATGCCGACACCGTGGGTGAGTCCCACGAGCATGCGGCGCCGTGAGTGCGCCCCGGCGAAAGATCCACAAACGTCCATAGGTAGTATTCCTCCCCGGCAGGGAGCGTGTCCCTGCCTCATCGCCTCCAGGCGAACGCGTCGTGCTGCCGCCAGGCCATCAGTACATCTGAGAGATCGATTGACGCGTCGTCAGCCTGTATTTTCTGTGAACACCGGCAGTATAGCAACTCCGCCGTGCCAGGGCGATACCAAAGCTATGCCTGGGCACGGCTGCGTGCAAGCTCCGTGGCATTTTGTGTATACTGGGTACACCTGATGTACATAAGAGGGTGCATGTGCTTGAGCAGAAAGAGCATGGTTCCGTCAACTCATACGTATCTGTTCATACGTATCTGCGCAGTGGGGAAGGTTTAGGGGTGCCCGGGCCATGCCTGTCGTCTATCAGGTGCTGGCGGCGCTCTTGGTGACGCTCGGGATTATCTGGGTGCCAGTAGCCGGCTATCTCTGGCTGGTGCGGCTCTCTACGGTGCTGACCGACCTCTTTGGCAGCACCGGTGGCGTCATTGCAGCCTGGCTGGGACTTGCCCTCTCGAGTGTGCTCTCGATAGGGCTCTTTAGACTGGCCGAGCACCTCTCTCGCCGCGCCATGACAGGGTAGAACGCTTGGGCGCTGCGCCCCCTGGTCGCCGGCGGTCTCTTGAAGAGGCAGAGGAGGTAAAGGGGCAGCGTCTGAGGCGCCTTCCTGGGACCAGGCGACTGCGTGGCAGCTTGACGGCACTGCCAGGGACTGGTACAGTGCCCTCGCCATGGCTACCAGCACAGCACTGCCGTTGCCCGGCCGTCCACCCAACATCCTGCTCATCATGTCCGATGAGCACGGGCCAATGTTCAGCGGCTGCTACGGCCATCCTCTTGTTGAAACACCTGCTCTCGATGCCCTGGCCCGTCGCGGGGTGCTGTTTGAGCACGCCTACTGCAACGTGCCGCTGTGCGTGCCCTCGCGCATGTCGTTCATGACCGGGCGGTATGTGCACCATATCGGCACGTGGGACAATAGCTCGCCGCTTCCCAGCGATGCGGTAACATGGGCGCACTGTCTGGCCGCCGCCGGCTATGAGGTCGTGCTCGACGGCAAGATGCACTTCATTGGGCCGGATCAGCTCCACGGCTTTGCACGGCAGATCGGCGTCGATTTGCACGCGCAGCAGCACCACGCGCTGGCGAACTGGGATGCCTGGCCCCGCAAAGCCGCTCAGCCATGGCCGGGCGTGCGCCGCGCCGGCCCGGGCACGACACGCGAGATCGAGGTAGACGATCTTGTCGCGGAGCGGGCGCTGGAGTTCCTGCGCGACCCGGCCCGCCGGGCGCGTCCCTGGGCCCTGTGCGTTGGCTTCATCGCGCCGCACTTTCCCTTTGTCGTGCCGGAGCCGTACTTCTCGCGCTACTACCCAGAGCGGGCCGACCTGCCGGACCTGCCGCCGGGCCACCTGGAGCGGCTGCCGCCGGCGGCGCGGCGCCTTCAGGAGGCGCTCGGCACCACCGGCTACAGCGAGGATGAGATCCGGCGGGCCCGCGCTGCCTATTACGGGCTTATCACCTACCTTGATGACAAGATCAGGTGTCTGCTCGCTTGCCTGGAGGAGCAGGGCCTTGCCGAGCAGACGGTGGTGATCTACACGTCCGACCACGGGGAGTTGGCCGGCGAGCACGGGCTGTGGCGAAAGATGAGCTTCTATGAGCAGTCGGCGCGGGTGCCGCTGATCGTCTCCTGGCCCGGCGTCTTCCCTGCGGGAGTGCGGCGCCGCGAGGTTGTCTCGCTGGTGGACCTGACGGCCACGCTGCTGGACTTGGCGGCAGCGTGGCCGCCCGAGGTCGTGCGAGGCCTGCCGGCCCTGGATGGCGAGAGCCTCCTGCCGCTGCTCACTGCCGGCCCGGCAGAGCCGGTGCCCTGGAAGGACGAGGCGTTCTGCGAGCTTGAGGCTCACGGGACCGACCGCCCGCTGGCGATGCTCCGGCGCGGCCGCTGGAAGCTCTGCTATGCCCCCGGCGCGCACCCGTCTGAGCCGCCGGAGCTTGAGCTATACGACCTGGAGGGCGATCCGGGCGAGTTCGAGAACCTGGCCGGCAAACCGGAACTGGCCCATGTGCAGCGCGACCTGCTCGCCCGCCTGCTGCAGGAATGGGATCCCTGGCAGGTATGGGCAGCCGTGCTCCAGAGCCAGCGCAGCCGCCGGATTATCGAACGGGCGCGTATAGGTGCGATGAAGTAGGAATAGCTCGGCACGAGGGGCCACACCGCCGGCAGATACTTACCGGCGCCGCCGGCGCGGCCGCGGTGTGCTGCCGCGCACCGGATATCGAAGGGCCGGTGGCATACCGGCATCGCCCGGTGTGCCGTCGGTGCCATCAGGGAGAGGTCTCTCCGGCCGGGCGCTCTGCGCCAGGCGCAGCCGCTCTTGCCGGGCGCGTTCGATCTTCTCATCCAGGATAGTCCCGCCGATCTCGGCATCCTCCAGCATGCCACGCAGCTCGAAGATCTGGTCGCGCAGCAGCGCCGCCTTCTCGAACTCCAGGTTCTTGGCGGCCTCTTTCATCTGGCGCTCCAGGTCTTTGATCAGGCGCACCAGCTCGTCCTTGGGCAGGGCTGCGGCAGCTTTTCCAGGCGCTGCCGCCTCGTAGGGCGCCCGCGACTCAGCGATTTGCTTCACTCGGTCGGTGATGTCTTTGATCGCCTTGCGAATGCCCGTGGGCGTGATGCCGTGCTGCTCGTTGTATTCTTGCTGGATGCGTCGGCGGCGCAGCGTCTCGTCGATGGCCCGACGCATCGAGTCGGTGATGCGGTCGGCGTACATAATGACGCGGCCGTCCACATGGCGGGCAGCACGGCCCATCGTCTGGATGAGCGAGCTCTCGCTGCGCAGGTAGCCCTCTTTATCGGCATCCAGGATGGCCACCAGCGACACCTCGGGCAGGTCTAAGCCCTCGCGCAAGAGGTTGATACCGACGACCACGTCGTACACGCCCAGGCGCAGGTCGCGCAGGATCTCCACGCGCTGGAGCGTCTCGATTTCCGAGTGCAGGTAGTGCACCTTGATGCCAATCTCGGCCAGGTAGTCGGCCAGGTCCTCGGCCATCTTCTTCGTGAGCGTGGTCACCAGCGTACGCTCACCCCGCGCCACCCGCACGCGGATCTCATGGACCAGGTCGTCGATCTGTCCCTCGGTCGGCCGCACCTCCACCGCCGGATCCAGCAGGCCCGTCGGCCGAATGATCTGCTCGACGATCTGCTCGGAGTGCTCCCGTTCGTACGGCCCGGGCGTAGCGGAGACAAAGATCACCTGGTTGATGTGCTGCTCGAACTCCTGGAAGTTGAGCGGCCGGTTATCCAGCGCGGAGGGCAGGCGGAAGCCATACTCCACCAGCACCTCCTTGCGTGAGCGATCGCCCTCATACATGCCGTGGAGCTGCGGGATGGCCACGTGCGACTCATCAATGAACATCAGGAAGTCGTCGGGGAAGTAGTCCAGCAGCGTCCACGGCGGCTCGCCCGGTTTGCGGCCGCTGAGATGTCGCGAGTAGTTCTCGATGCCATTGCAGTACCCCGTCTCACGCAGCATCTCCAGATCGAAGAGGGTGCGCTGGCGCAATCGTTGCGCTTCGAGCAGCTTCCCCTGGCTCTCCAGGAATTGCACCTGCTCTTCGAGCTCTTCCTGGATGGAGGCGATAGCGCGTTCCAGCTTCTCCTGCGGCGTGACGAAGTGCCGCGCCGGGTAGATATCGACTTTGTCGCGCCGCGCTAGGATCTCGCCGGTGAGTGGATCGATCTCCACGATGCGCTCGATCTCGTCGCCCCAGAACTCGACGCGGATGGCCAGCTGTTCGTAGGCCGGATAGATCTCCAGCACGTCGCCGCGCACGCGGTACTTGCCGCGGCCGAAGTTCTGGTCGTTGCGCTCATACAGGATGTCGTTCAGGTGGCGCAGGATACGGTCGCGTTTACGGTTCTGCCCGACCTCCAGGTGGACGACCGTAGCGCCGTAATCCTCCGGCGAGCCAATGCCGTAGATACACGACACCGAGGCCACGATCAGCACATCCCGGCGCTCGAAGAGGGCGCGCGTGGCCGACAGCCGCAGTCGTTCGATCTCTTCGTTGATATCAGAGTCTTTCTCGATGTACGTATCCGTGTGTGGGATGTAGGCCTCGGGCTGATAGTAGTCGTAGTATGAGACAAAGTACTCGACGGCATTGTTGGGGAAGAACTCACGGAACTCGCTCCAGAGCTGCGCGGCCAGGGTCTTGTTCGGAGCGAGCACGAGTGTGGGCTTCTGCACCTGCTCGATCACCTTCGCCATCGTGAAGGTGTTGTGCACGAACAGCCCGCCCATGCCGGCCAGAAACGTCTCGTTGTCCGCAACGGCGAGATCGTAGACAAAGGTCTCACCCGGCACCTGCTCGACCGATTGGACCCTGGTCCAGAAAAGACCCAACAGGGGGACCATCGCATGGAGCGTCTGGAGCGTTTCCACGTCTTCCTGCGCCAGCGCCTCCTCCCACAGGGCAGAGAGTAACCGCGTGGCGAGTGCACGGGAGGGGTGACGGTGGCCCCGCTCGATCAGAGAAAGCAGGGAGCGTGTGCACCCGACCCATCCGGCCAGCTCCCGCTGAGATAGGCCAACGCTCTTGCGTGCCCGGCGAAGCATTCCACCATCGAGGGGGACAAGATCTTTTGTATTACCTGTGTTGTGTTTCCGGCTGAGGAGCGCCTGGAGCGCCGCATCCTTATGCGGAAGAGCGAAGCCGATCTTCTCTTGAAACGCCTGGAGGAACTCCCGTCCCGAGATCGCGACCCGCCAGGAGCGCTGCCGCTCCGAACGGCCGGGCGCTTGCACCAAGCGTGGCTGGACACGAGCGACGATCCCAAAGCGCAGGAGGGCGTAGCTCAGATCGGAGGCCAGCTGTTCGTCGGCAGTGACACATACGATCTGGTCGCCGTCCAGCTCTCCTTCAGCGGTAAAGTAGGCGCGCAGGATCTGGGCAAGCTGCGTGTTAGAAAGCTGCGGCCAAAACGGCGGAAGCCACTTGGAGCAGGCATCTCGTCCGCACCAGCCTGCCGGCACAGCGCTCCAGAAGCTGGAGTGTACCCGGTAGTCGGACATGCCGGCAGGCTGGTGCCACTGGAGATCGAGCTCGCCAATCGCGCCGCGCGGGTCTGCACTCACCGTGTCTTCGGCTGCCGAGAGGATGAAACAGCGTGGCTCGCTCCGACCCTCCGCTGTGTAATAGCCTGTATAAGATCCGAGCAGGCGCAGGAAGGTGGGGGGAAGAGGCAGGCTCTCTGCGGTGCTGTGCCTTTGCGTACCTGTACCAAAGCGCGTACCTGTACCGAAGGTTGCCTCGGCGGCCGGAGACGGTACCGCCGGCTTGTGGCGGCGATAAACGTTGAGGCGGACACACTCTCCCTGCCGGATTAGGCCGTAGACTTGAGCGGATGAGAGAAGAAGCGGTAGTAACGCTCCGCGATGCGTCATCCGGGCTGCATGAAAGCCGTTCAGTGTTACGTATATTTCTTGCGCCTTTCGTTCTCGGCCGTTTCTTTCCTGGGCAGAGGAGAGCCGTTCAACAACCGAGGGCTCGCCAACCGGCTCCGCAGGCTCAGGCAGCAGGCGGGGCAGCGGGAGATAGTCACCGGGCTGTAGCTCCTCGGTGCGGAGCAGGCGAAGCTGCCCGTTTCGAAGAGCATACAGGTTATGGTCACCGGTAACGGTGACGGTTCGGCCGCAGGCTGTGGTCACCTTCCAGAGAACCTCTGGAGAGCGGTGGCGAAGGAGCTGACGAACAGGTTTCCACGACGTCTGGCCCGTATGGGGGTCAAAACTGAACGCTTCGATGGCTACCCCGGCGGGAGCACAATCAAGGATCTCTGTGTCGTCAATGCGTCGGACCCGCCCTGCTTGCTGGTCCATCCACCGATCGATGAACGGACCGATCTCTTCAAGGACGATCTTCGTCCCCTGCTTAAGCAGGACCGGCGTGTTTGCAACCACGCTCTTCCCGGATCCCGTCACTCCCAGCAGCGTTTGCATGCGCATGCCCTTGCGCACTCCCTCGACGAGCTGCTGGATGGCCTTGGGCTGATCCCCGCGCGGAATGAAGTCCGAGACGACCTGAAATTCCGGCACGATCTCCTACCCCCTGGCTATGCCTTCCTGCCCAGCGCCATGAGACACCTGCTCATTTGTTCGGAGGATGCAGGTAATTATATCGTGCGCGGCCGCGGCCGGTCACGTGGGAAGGCGACCGCGCGGCGCGGCATGGTGCTCGAGCTGCCAGCTGTCATGTGCCCGTCTCCATCGTTGCTGCTCGCCGCGCTGTCCTTCTACTCCGGCCGGTGGCGCCATCCTCACGGCGCCGCTGAGGAACAGGTACTCTTGTGGCTATTGCGGTACCGCAGCAATCGCATCGATCTCGACCAGGAAGTTGGGGTGAGCCAGGGCGGCTACGAAGGCCACAGTGATGGCGGGTGGGTTCGGTCTATTCCCCCACACGCGCCGGAACGCTTCAAACCCGGGTTGAAGCGGTTGACCTTGTACAACGTAGATATTCCACTTGACGACGTGGTCCAGCGTCGCCCCAGCGGCTGCCAACGCGATCTGCACGTTCTTCAGGGCCTGCTCAGTCTGCGCTTCGAGGTCGCCTTTCCCAACGATCGTACCTGAGGCATCGATCGCATCCTGTCCGCCGACGTACACGGTCTTCACATTTCCGGTCACGACCACGACGTGCGTGAACGCCGGGTTCTTCGGCAGACCTTCCGGGTTGAGGTATTGCACGCGTCCGGCTTGATGGACCACAGTAACCTCCCTCTCCGGCGCCACGCTGTCTCGCCGCATGTACCGACGGTCGGGCCGTCACCTACAGCGCCTCGACCGTATAGCTCATACCACAGTTCAGGTGCTGCTCGTCTGAACTTTCGCCGAGACCACTCATCGCTGGGGTAACGCTTTCGCACGAGGCGACGATGCCGCGCGGTTTGCGGTGCTGCGTGGTGCAAGATGGATAGAATATTTGTTCTATAATAGGTGGCTAGAAGAGCACCTGTCAAGCACCGAGATAGAGCAGGGAATAGTGCAGTACCGGACAAGTCCGGCCGGGAGGCCCGGCCTGTACCCGCCTGCTCCTGGACTCAGGATGCGGGCATGAACCCAGGCGAGGCCGGGCCGGAGAAGACGTTTTAACCTGCCGCCATCTCTGTCCCCTGAGCCATCTGCCGGCAGGACTCAGCACAGCGTGCGCAGATGTCGGCGCAGAGCCGCATCTGCGGGTGGGAGCCGAGCTGCGCACAGCTCTCGGCGCACTGCTCACACACCTCCGCGCAGATAGCGCAAACCCGCTGGTGCAGGTCGGAGTTGCGCAGCATGAACTCCGCCGCCGTCCGGCAGATGTCGGCGCAGTCGAGCAGCAAACAGATGCGCGCCGGCTCGGCGTGCTGACCGCCTACCTGAAGGCTATACGTAACCGTCTCAAGGCAGGTGCTGTAGCAGCCCAGGCAATCGATAATGCAGCGCCGCAGCGCCGGAGACAGTTGATAGCCGGTGAACTCGGTGAATGGGGCTTCAGACATAGCTCTTCCCTCCAGGCTTTGCGCCGCCTACCCATCCCAACGCATCAAGCACCCTCGTGCCCTTTGCGGGCTTGCGCCGGGCGGGAATGGGTGCAGCACAAACCGTGCCAGCGCCTAGGCACTCGCAAGCGCTCCAAGGCTCGAGCTCTGGTACCGGGCGAAAAGCAAGATCAGCCGGAAGGGAGGCGCAGGAGGCTCGCCGGCCTCTCTCCCCTGGCGCGAGAGACCTGGCGAGCGTTGAGCCTCATTGGAGCAAACAGCACTACAGGCCTGCGCCCCTCTCCCGCAGCGCGGGAGAGGGGCCGGGGGTGAGGACCCCTACCGGATCTGGCCGCGGATCTCTCCGCCCGGGAAGTCGCCTGGGCCGGTGTCCGTCGGAGCCACGCCATCATTCGTATGGACGTTCACATACGCATTGCCGGCGCGCATCGCGTTGATTAAGCCGCTAAGCGGTTTCCCGGCCAGCGGACCGATTAGTTTCTCCGCCGTAATGGTCCCCTGCGCCAGTACGCCGTCGGTCCGGCCGCCCCCGGCCGGCGCGGGCCCGTAGAGGAACACGACAACCGGCCCATTTTCACCCCTTGCACCGAGGTGGATGTGTGCTGCAACCACGTTTTCGATGTTCGCCACGATCAGCTTGTATTCCAGGCTCTGGCCGTCCTTACTTAGATGGAAGATGGCCTGCCCCTGGGCCAGGGTGGGACGCACAGGCACTTCCTCATCGCCGGAGAGATGCGCTACAAAGTTTCGGTTGTCTGAGCGTCCGGGGTCCGCCAGGACAGCGCTGGGGTTTGCCAGGGAGACAAGCAGCAGGAGAGCCAGGAAGAACGCCGCGCGCATGCCTCACCTCTCTTCTGTGTGTTGGCTGCTTTTTCCTTTGCGCCCTCTACACACGTGCGCCCTCTGTTATACCCGATATATCCGAAGACGAAGAGAACAGCACCGTCTGCCCTTACTGTCGAGAGGGGCAGGACGCGAGCCTCTGCGTCGGGCGCGCACCAGATATACGTCGCGGCGCTTCCGCAGGATGTATGCGGCTGTGCTGTCCGGCAGGCGCTGGATATGACAGGACATGTATAATAGGCCCGCTACGGTTGTAGCGGGTCGTAACGCGGCATCGCCTGAGCAAACGAGGTGCCGCCCTGAAGATCGCTTACGTCAGCACCGTCGATAGCACGGTACGGTTCTTCTTGCTGGGCCAGCTTGTGCGCCTGCAGCGGCAAGGGCATCAGGTGCGCGTCTACTGTAGTGCCGGACCGTGGCGTACCGATATCGAGCGCGCCGGGGTTCCTGTGACGCATGTGCCCCTGGCACGCGCGGTAAGCCCGGCGGCTGACCTGCGCGCCCTGCTGGCTCTGGCTGTGCACTTTCGGTGTGAGCGCTTCGATCTGGTGCACACGCACACGCCGAAGGCGAACCTGCTGGGACGGCTGGCTGCGCGGGCAGCCGGTGTGCCGCTGGTCGTCGGCACCGAGCACGGGCTGTTCTATTACAACATGCGCGGGGCGCAGCGCGCTTTCTACCGCTGGCTGGCCCGCCTGGGCGCCTGGTGCTCCGACGCGGTCTTCTTTGTCAGCGCCGAGGATGTGCACACAGCGACCACGACCGACCGGATCTGCCCGGTCGATAAGGCTATCCACCTAACCGCAGGCGTTGGCGTCGATATCGAGCGCTTTCGCCCGTCTTTGGAGCTACGCCGGCAGACGCGCGCCGCCCTTGGCTATACCGATGAGGAGCTGGTGGTTGGCATGGTCGGGCGCCTGACCTATGAGAAGGGCTACGCCGAGTTCTTTCAGGCTGCGTCACTGCTTGCCCGCACGGTGCCTGCGGCGCGGTTCATGGTGGTCGGCCCGCCGGATGTCGTTCCTCAAGAAGAATTTGAGGCGCTGGTAGCTGCGCTCGGCATTGCCGCACGGGTGCGCTTTCTGGGCATGCGTACCGACATGCCGGAGCTCTACAATGCCATGGATGTCGTCGCCTTGCCGAGCTATCGCGAGGGGTTGCCGGTGACGCTGATGGAGGCAGCGGCCTGCGCGCTCCCTACGGTGGCGACAGACATTCGCGGCTGCCGCGAGGTCGTCGTCGATGGCCTGACCGGGCTGCTGGTGCCGCCGCGCGATGCCGCCGCGCTCGCCGCGGCGCTGGAACGCTTGCTGCGCGATCCTGCCCTGCGCGCTCGGCTGGGGCAGGCAGCGCGACAGCGCGCCGAGTCCCACTATGACCAGCGCTTGGCCTGGGCCCAGGTCGAGCGTGAATATGCGCGGCTTGCCGCCGCGTCACGCCGGTTTCAGACTCGTTATGGTAAGGGCTCATCATAGCGCGCCTGAGGCGAACCACCAGGCAGGTCCTGTGAGGAGCACGAGAGACTTTCTCTATATTATTTATCTCTATTATCTCTATGCTATTAAGTAAGTATGTACTGGAGCGACAGTGACTGACCGTCCAGCTCTTCTCGGCGGGACGCCGGTGTGCGCCGAGCCGGTGCCGTTCGTGCGCCCTGTTCTCCCGCCGCTCGATGTGCTCGAGCCTGAGCTACGCAGCATGTTTGAGAGCGGCATCCTCACTAAGGGACGCTGGCTCCGGCGCTTCGAGGAGGCGATCGCCGCGCACGCCGGGGTGCCGCATGCTGTGGCCGTGTCCAGCTGCACCGCCGGGCTGATGATGGCTGTGCAGCAGCTTGACCTGCGGGGCGATGTGCTCGTGCCCAGCTTTACCTTCATGGCAACGGTGCACCCCCTGGCCTGGAGCGGCCTGCGCCCGGTCTTCGTGGATGTATGCCGCGATACCTGGAATATCGACCCCCAGGCCGCCGAGGAAGCGCTCACGCCGCAGGCCACCGCGATCGTGGCCGTCCATATAGGAGGAAATCCCGCTCCGGTGGAGGCGCTGCAAGCGCTGGCGGAGCGTCATGGCCTGAGGCTGCTCTACGATGCAGCGCACGGTTTCGGCGCCCTGCACCGTGGCCGCCCGCTGGGCAGCTACGGGGACGCCGAGGTATTCAGCACCAGCCCGACCAAGCTGCTTATCACCGGGGAAGGCGGCGTGATTACGACCGGTGATGCAGAGCTGGCCGCCCGGCTGCGCATGGCCCGTGAGTATGGCAACCGCGGCGACTACGATAGCGCGTTCCCCGGTCTGAACGCGCGCATGCAGGAGTTCAGCGCCGTGCTGGGCTGGCATAGCCTGCAGATGCTGGAGGCGGCGGCCCGGCGGCGCAACGCAGTGGCTGCGCGCTACCGCACCCGCCTTGCTACGCTGCCGGGCATCGGCTTCCAGGTGGTGCAGCCTGAGGACCGCTCCGCGTACAAAGATTTCACCATTCTAGTCGAGCCGGCGGAGTTTGGGCTCACCGCTGTAGAACTGGCTCTCGCCCTGAAGGCAGAGGGCATCGACACTCGCCGGTATTACGCTCCCCCAGTCCACCGGCATACCGCCTACCGCGAGCTCGGCCGACAGTTCGACGGCCGCCTGCCGGTGACGGACTGGCTGGCTGAGCGGGTGCTGAGTCTGCCGATCTATTCAGATATGGATGATCTCCTTGTGGATGACATCTGCGTGGCGGTAGAGCGAATTCACCGCCACGCGGCGGCGGTGCGACGCGCTGTAGAGGAACAGCACCGCCGTGCCCCCGCCATGCATGCGGCGGTGGCAGAGGGGTGAGGCCGCTATGGGCACGCTGAGCGACCGCATCCGCCATCTTCCTGGAGAGCTCCGGCGCGCTTTTCCGGCCGTGCTCTTCGATGCCCTGGTGGTGCTGGTCAGCTATGCCGTAGCGATGCTGCTGCGCTTTGCCGGCCCGCCGCCCGAGCACTATCTGCGCCTCTTCTTGGCCGCCATCGGCATCGTGGTGGTGTGCTACAGCGTCTCCTTCATTCTGTTCGGTATCTACAGCCGAGCCTGGGAGTATGCCGGCATCTTCGATCTCGTTGCCCTCACCGAGGCCGTCGCCCTAAGCACCCTGCTCACAGCGCTGGCGGACGTGCTGCTCTTCCCGCAGGCGCGCCCGCTGCCGCTGAGCGTCATCCCCACCGGCGGCGCCATCACGCTGCTCTGCCTCGGCCTGGTACGCCTGTGGCCGCGCCTGTTCCAGCACTGGTCGGGAGCGCGCCCGGCGGCGCCGCGCCGAGTGCTGATTGTCGGCTGTGGCCAGACCGGCCAGCTCCTCGCCCGCGAGTTCCTGTACCATCGCGCCTGGAATTACCAACCCGTCTGCTTCGTGGACGACGACGCGCGCAAGCGCGGCACGATGATCCACGGGCTGCGTGTGGTTGGCGCCATCGCGGATATTCCAGCGGTCGTGCAGCGGTACGCCATCGACGTCGTGGCGATCGCTATTCCGTCGGCGCCTGGCGCGGTGGTCCGCCGGATCGTGTCGCTGTGTGAACAGACCCAGGCGAAGATCCAGATCGTGCCCAGCCTCCTGGAGATCATGCGCGGCCAGGCCAGCGCCACCGGACTGCGCGAGGTCACGATCACGGATCTGCTGGGGCGCGAACAGGTCGAGGTGGACTTCTCCCTGTGCTCGCATGCTATCGCCGGCAAGCGCGTGATGGTCACGGGCGCGGCCGGCTCGGTTGGCTCTGAGCTTGCTCGCCAGCTTCTCGCGCTGGCCCCGGCGGAGTTGATCCTGCTGGACAACAACGAGAGCGGGTTGTACGATCTTGGGCTAGAGCTCGCTGCTCAGGCGAACGGCCAGTGCGTGCGACAAGTCCTGGCCGACGTTACCGTGGAGGCACGCCTGGAGCGTGTGTTCGCCCTGTACCGTCCTGAGGTGATCTTCCACGCCGCCGCCTATAAACACCTGCCTATCTTGGAGGAGCATCCCGACGAGGCCGTGCGCGTCAACATCGGCGGCACCTACAACCTGTGCCGACTGGCGGCGCGGCATGGAGCGGGGCGGTTCGTGCTCGTGTCTACCGATAAAGCGGTGCGTCCCACTAGTGTCTATGGTGCCAGCAAGCGGATCTGCGAGTTGCTGGTGCAGGCTATGGCACAGCGCTCCAGCACGGTGTTCTGTGCCGTGCGTTTCGGCAACGTGATCGGCAGCCGCGGCTCGGTAGTGCCGACGTTCCTCAAACAGATCGAGGCCGGTGGTCCGGTAACGATCACGCACCCCGACAGCACGCGCTATTTCATGACCATCCCCGAGGCGGTGAGCCTGGTGATCCAGGCGGCGGCGTTCGCCCGCACGGGCGAAGTCTACATGCTCGATATGGGCGAACAGGTGCGTATCCAGGACCTCGCGCTCAAGATGCTGCGCCTGAAGGGACTGCGCCCCGGCATAGACATCCAGATCGAATACGTGGGCCTGCGGCCGGGCGAGAAGTTGCACGAGGAGCTCACGCTGGAAAGCGAGCGCGCCGGGCCGACGCGACACCCCAAGATCTTCCTGCTCACGCCATCCGCGGCAGCTCCCGATTTCGACCGACTGTTGGCGGCAGTGCAGGCGTTGCTCGCCGCCCAGCCGCACGAGAGCGGCGAGCAGCTCACTGCTCGCCTGGCGGCGATCCTCGCCCAGGCCGGGCCCGACGAGGCGCGGGGGCTGGAGGCACTGGCTGCCGGCACAGCTCAGGCTGCAGCGACGGGACCCGGGCGGGATGCCGCCGGCCGGCATGGGTGAAGCAAGCAGCGCGCGCTTGCCTGGAGAGAAGCTGCCATGCCGGCCTCGCCCGGGCTGCTCTTACTCTGCAGCGCCGCTTAAGTATCTGGCAAAGAACTGTAGAATGCGCTGCTGCTCCTCCGCACCTCCACCCTGGAGATGCCCGCCGCGCTCGCGGATCCACACCGCGGCAGCGGGATGCCCATGCAGGGCGGTCTGCAACCGGTATACGTGCTCAACACGGACCAGCGGGTCATTGCGGGTGGCAAGGAGCAAGAGCGGTGTGCGCACGCCGCGCACCGCCCGCTCCGGCGCGATCTCCTCGGCGATGACGCCATAGAATAGCCGGCCCCATAGCTTCGTCAGCTCAGTGAGCGGCCGGCGTAGTAACCCTGTGCGGCCGTAGTAGGTCTCGCCCATGGCGTCCAGGTTTGCCCAGGCGGAATCCGCCACAACGGCGCTGAGCGCAGATGTCTCCGGGAGGGTCAACAGGGCGACCACAGCGCCGAACGAGACCCCCATGAGCCCGATGCGGTGGAACCCGCGTTGCTGGAGCGTGTCGATGGCCGCCAGGACATCTTTGCGCTCGTGGTAACCGAAGCTGATGTAGTTCCCCTCGCTCTGCCCCATGGCCCGAAAGTCGAGAAACAGCAGGTGATAGCGGCTGTACAGAAAGCGTGCCCGGCCCAGCAGAGTGCCCTTGTCGGCCGGATAGCCGTGTAACAGGATAATCGCCTGGTCCGAGGGTTCCTGGGCGGGGACGAGCCAGGCAGCCAGGCGCAGCCCGTCGCCGGTCGTAATCTGGAGTTCTTCATAGGGCCACCCCAGGGCATGCGGCGTAATTGCGGAGACCAAGCGGGGTGGATGAGTGGCCTGCCAGAAGCTGAGCAGGCTGAAAGCGAGGACGCCGAGGGTGAGCCCGAGCAGGGCAGCCATGATCCGGCCGAACAGGCGCAGGAGAGCCGCGTGGACGGTGCGGGAGGACTGCCGGTGGATGGCAGGCTGCCGGTGAGCCCTGTTCTCACGTAGTGGCAAAGCTCGCTGTAGAGGTGAACGTGGCTCCATACTTCTCGCTGTGTCCTGCTCGTCGCAGGAGTTCGCCCGTGCTGAAGTGGCGAGGGGTGCCCAGCGACGGCGCCTGTGTCGGGCACCGATCATTTCCGGGGCGGTGCAGCCGGTACCGAACCCTTGTTAGCATAGCGAATATTTCGCCAATGGTAAGCCGCGCCGAGGTATGGTACCATCGTAACGTACGGATTGTACCAGAGGCGTCGAGGAAACCGGCGGGCAAGGCTGGAAGCGCCCGCGGGTCCTGGGACTGTGCACTATAGCGCCACCCTAGAAGAGGACAGGGACACCTGAAGATTAGGCAAGGGAGCGTGTGCACGTGCAGGCTGCAACCTTCTTTGACCGCTATGCTGTCTCCACGTGGCTGTTTGGACGCCGGCCCTTGGACGAGGCCTTACGGCAGATCGCCGGGGCAGGATTTCGCTGGGTGGAGATTTGGGCCGATGGCTTCCATCTCGACCCGCGCCTCGACGTGGACATCGATGCGCTGTGCCGCCTCCTGGACGAACTGGGGCTGCGAGTCCACTCGGTGCATACTCCGTTCAGCGGCCTGAACCTGGGGCACCCCGAGCAGGGCGACCGCGCCCAGTGGCGCCAGCTGATCGGCGCGTCGATCCGGCAGGCTGGCGCGCTGGGAGCCGTGGCCGCCGTGGTGCATCCCTCAGGCCACCGCGAGCCGCTGCCTGAGGAACTCCACCCGGCTTCTCGCCAGGCTGTGCGTGACCTCGTGGCCGAGCTGGTCGAGATCGCAGCCGAAAGCGGGACGCGGGTCGCGCTGGAGAACATGATTGACTACGGTTTCTGGCGCTACGGCCGCTCGCTGGCCGAGCTCAGCGCCGATTTCCCCGACCCGCGCATCGGCTTCTGTCTCGACACCGGCCATGCTGCGATCAACGGGCTTGACCCGGTGGAGGAGATACGGGCTGCAGGCCCGCGGCTGATCTCTATCCATGCAGCCAATAACGACGGTCGCAGCGACCTGCATTACCCGCCGACCGAAGGCGTCCTCGATTGGGCACGTATCGAGGCGGCGCTTCAGGAGGCCGGCTACCAGGGCAAGCTCGTCCTGGAAACCGCCGCTCGCGGGGATCCTGCCGCCATGCTGGAGCGGCTGGGCCGGCTCTGGCAGGAGCTTCCGTAGCCGGCGCAGGTCCCCCACAGCGCAAGTCCCTATCACCCTATCAGAAGAGCAAGTCTCTCAGAGAAATCATCAGAGAAATCAGAAATGAGAAGGAAGTCCTGCACCATTACCAAGAATGCTACCGCGCTCTAGGAGGAGTACTTCGCCTGCGCCCAGGACCCATGCAGCCGGTAGAATGCGACCTGGAGCTAGAGTGTCCCCTGCGCCCAGCTGTCCTGTACAAGCAGGTCTGCGGTCAACGGGCTTGTTAAGGGGGTCTCTACGTCTAAGCCTGTTCAGGAGGTCGCGACAGCATGCTACACCGGCTGCTTCTGGTCGTCTTCGTGCTGCTTTTGCCACTCACGCCGGTCTTTGCCGACGAGTCACTTCCTGACGAGGGTATGCCTCCGGCGGAGGCGCCTCCTCCTGAGGAGATGCAACCTCCCCGAGAGATGCCGCCCGCGCAGCCAACACCGGTCCCAAACGGCCTGCCGCCGGGCACGGTCGTTGCTCTCAAGGGCACGCCGCACCTCTGGTTCGCCGACGAACTCGGGGTGCTGCACTGGGCCGGCGACGGTCGTGCCCTCGAGGGACATCCCGTCTCTTGGGAGAGCCGGCGTGAGGTCACCCTGCCCGAGCTCCAGGCGCTGCCGCGTGGTGACCCCTGGCTCTCGCTGGCGCTGCTGAAGGATGGTGATCCGATCTATCTGCCGAAATGGGAGCCCACCGATGCCGTCCCCCAACTGCTGCGCATTCCTTCGCTGGCCGATCTTGAGCTGTTTGGCGTCAACAGCAGCAATTTCTGGACTTACGTGCTAGAACGGCCCGAATGGGAACGTCGCTTCCGCATGGCCGCTGCGGCGCTCCTGCGCGGTGAGCTCCCCTCAGCCTTGAGCGGTGCCATCCTCATCACCGATAGCTTTGACAATCCCGCGGCCGGAGTGCTCCCACGCTCCTCTGATAACCCTGCCCGCTACACACTCGCCTATGAGAATGGCGAGTATGCCGTGCGCCAGCTGGATCCGACCGTGCAGGTCATGGTGACGCTGCCGGGAGTATACAGTGGGGCAACGCTGGCCATCGACACGCGGATCGTCAGCCTGCCGGTAGAGCGCTATCTCGACTTTGGCTGCCTGTGGAGCGGCTCTACCGGGTATCGCGTCGAGCTGTATCCGCAGGAGAGCAAGGTCCGACTCGTGCGCCAGGATGGACAGAAGTCTGTGGCGCTGGTTGACTGGCAGTTCTGGGCGGCGATCAAGCGCGGGAACGGGGTGAATCGCGTCGAGCTAAGTTGCGCCGATGCCGTGATCGCCGTGACGGTGAACGGGCAGCGCCTGATCACCTTTCCGGACGGGACATACCGGAGCGGCGTCATGTGGTTCGGCGTGCATACGGCGCCGAATAGCGGCGTCGTCGCTGATGTGCGGTATGACAACCTGATGCTGGCTCAGCGTTAAGGTGTCCCCAGACGCCGACCGCTGGGCAGCGGATACTCTGCCGTTCCCTTCTTCTGTGTGTCTTACTTCCTTCTTACTTTACTTCTTGGTAGAGTGAACAAGGGCGCCGGAGCCTCATGCAGGCTCCGGCGCCCTTGCACCCTTTACTTCGCGTCAGGGCGGATTACCGCACCGCGTTGTACACTGAGCTGAAGATCGACCCAATCTGAGGGCCAAGCAGCGCCAGGATGGCGATGACGACGATAGAGACTAAAAAGAGGATTAAACCATACTCTACCAATCCTTGCCCGTCTTGCCTTGCCAGTACATGCCGCATTGCACTGCCTCCCCTATGCCCCGTGCGTCGTTCGTGTTCTTTCGTGCGTGCGTCCTGAAGCTTAGCACTACTCGCATTCTACCCGCTGTGAAAAAGACCGGTGGTATTTACGGACGAACGGCGGTGTCCGGCTAGTAGGTCATGCCGCCGGGCCACCTGGATACCATAGGAACGGAGACGCGCCGGGGCCGGACGTTGCATGCCCGCGCGGGCATGTCGTATCTGTGGGGAGGGAAGGGAGTCCCAGGTCCTGGGAACATCCGCAGCCGGTGTCCTGCACTAAAGGTCAGGGAAAGGTGCCGGCAAGAGACAGCCGGCCGTCTCCACGCCTCGGCATCTTTGTGCCCAGGGCGGAGACGGCCGGCGTCATGAGCAGCTTGCTATTCGGTCAAGCGAGAAGCTCAGGGTAGCTTCTGCAGGATGCGCTCCATATCGGTTTCGCCAAACGCCCGCAGCGTCTCTGTGCGCAGGTTGCCCTGCATTCCCACGCGCAGCAGGAAGGCCATGGCGCTATCCTCGTCCGGCCACTCATGCACGAATACAACGTCGTAGGTCCCCTGCGTCCAGTAGTTTGCCGTGATCTTCCCGCCCATCTGCTCCGCCATGCTCCTGGCCTCGCGATAGCGGTTTACGGTCTCCTTCGCCGTCCGGATGCCTTGGTCGGTCCACCGCATCAAGGTCACGTACGTCGGCATGGAGGACCTCCTTTCCGCAGACGATCCATACCAACAACACGACAATTCCACTCTACCGAGTCAATCGGCGGCTGTCAATCGGCACAGATGTGCAGGTATGTTGTGGTGCCATGGAAGCTTGCTGCTGCTGCCACAAGGATGCACTGCGCTCATGGTAAGATATGTGAAGGCAGCCGACGTGCATAGGCGCGAGCGTATGCAGCAGAAGAGGCTGTCTGTGGCGCTCAGAGACCTGAGGAGCTACTTCGGCGCAACGACGGCACGAGGCGGAGCGAGGAAGAGCTGTGGCGGTACGACCGATCGTGTTGTTGGGCAACCCAATATTGCGGCAGAAGGCGAAGCGGGTGAGCCGGGTGGATGAGTCGATTCGCGCGCTCCTCGACGACATGGTCGAGACGATGCGCGCCGCGCACGGCATTGGCCTGGCTGCACCCCAGATTGGGGTGCCGTTGCGTGTCATCGTCGTCGAGTATGAGGACACCCGGCTCCAGCTCGTTAACCCTGAGATCATCAAAGTATCTGAAGAAACAGACGTGGCCGAGGAGGGCTGCCTGAGTATCCCGCACTATTACGGCCCGGTACGCCGCCACAGCGCCGTCGTGGTGAAGGGGCTAAACCGCACCGGCAAGGAGGTGCGTGTGAAGGCCGACGGCTGGGTCGCCCGCGTGTTACAGCACGAGATCGACCACCTCGACGGCGTGCTCTTCATCGATAGGCTCGAAGACCCCGCTGCCCTGCACTATCAGCCGCCTGAGGACGAGACCGAAGAGGTACGCAGAATCAGCCGCGCCGAGCAGGCCCAGGTCGCCCGAGCCCTTCAGGAGGCGCGAGCATAGCTGTGTCGGTACGTGCCCGCGTGCTGTTCATGGGCACCCCGGCCTTCGCCGTCCCCTCGCTGCGGGCGCTGCTGCAGCGCCATGACGTTGTCGCCGTGGTCACGCAGCCGGACCGCCCGGTTGGGCGCGGTGGAAAGCTCACGCCGCCGCCGGTGAAGGTCGTGGCCGAGGAGGCGGGCGTCCCAGTACTCCAGCCGAAGAGCTTGCGGCGACCCGAGCTTCACGCCCAGCTGGCCTCCTATGGCGCCGATGTCTTTGTGGTCGTTGCGTACGGTCGCATTCTGCCCCCTGAAGTGTTGGCCATCCCCCCAAAAGGCTGCCTGAACGTCCATGCCTCGCTGCTCCCGCGCTGGCGGGGTGCTGCGCCGATCGCCGCCGCCATTGCTGCCGGTGACCAGGAGACGGGAGTCACTATTATGCTCATCGGTCAGGGGCTGGATGATGGGCCGATCCTCGCCATGCGCGCCGAGCCCATCCGGCCGGACGATACCACCGCCACCTTGTCCGAGCGGCTGGCCCACCTCGGCGCCGAGCTCCTGATTGAGACCCTGCCGCGCTGGCTGGCCGGAGAGATCACCCCACAGCCACAGGATGAGCGCCGCGCCACCTATGCCCCCATGCTCCGCAAGGAGGATGGCCTGCTCGACTTCCGGCTTCCGGCCGTGGTTTTGGAGCGACGCTGTCGTGCTTTCACCCCCTGGCCGGGTACGTATACGTACTATAAGGGCCACCTGCTCAAGGTGCTACGCTGCCGCGTCCTTGACGAAGCGGCGGCGAAGCTCGACCCGCGCGAGCGGCGACCAGGGTTGGTTGTGCAGACTGCCGAAGGCCCGGCTGTGGTCACGGGCGAGGGCCTGCTCCTGCTCGAACAGGTTCAGCTCGAAGGCAAGCGTCCCGTCTCGGGCGCCGACTTCGCCCGTGGCTACCGTGACTTCGTGGGTTCGGTACTGGGGGAAAGTGCGGGTACGTAGTGCATAAAACGCCGCAGCCTCCTCGTCATGGAGCGGGCCCGGTGCCCAGAAGAGAACGTATAGTTACTCTCCAAAGGGGGAGCCGAGTAGCCGGGCATGACGTAGGCTGTGCTACGGTAAGGTGGCGGCAGGCTGGGCGGGCGGGATCAGATAGAGCACAAAGTACGGCTGCCCGTCAACATCGAACTGCTTTTCAATGCCCTGGGGATACCAGCGGCGGAGCTGGGCCAGGCCATCCCTGTCGGCAGGGTGCATGATGACCAGGCGAGGGCGTCCCGTGGCGTCACTGCGCCGGATGTCTTCGACCCGTGCCAGTAGATTGTTCCAGCCCGGATCTCCCATCTGGAAGCCGACCAGCCGGTGATCGACCCAGTGAGGCCAGGTTTCAATGTAAATATCCGCCGTGGAACCAAATAGTGCCACGAAGCCGTTGGCCGCGCGTGCCACATCCGATGTCTTCTGCGAGGCGTGCCGGTACTGCGGCCCGTAGGCTTCGAAGTACCAGCGGGCGTTCGTGGCGAGCGCTATGACGAGGAGCGGGATAAGGCCGCTTGTTGCCAGGCGGCGCCACATAGCTGTCGGCTGCCGGACCAGTGCCCGCCAGGTTAGCGCCGCCGGGATGGCTGGAAACAGGAAAAGCACCGGCATGACCGTGCTCGAGCGCACGGCACTGGGATTCTCCTGCGGAAAGGCGAAGTTCAGCGTTGATGGCATTAGCAGCAACAGGTACGCAATGAGCACGGCGGCGTTGACCCCGCGGCGCACATGCCAGAGCAGGTAGACCGTACCTAATGTCGCCAGCCCTGCACTGATCGGATCCAGAAACGGGTCGCCCGGCACGTTGGTGACCCAGGCAATATCGCCTTTCCAGTGGGCCATCAGCAGGCTATTGCGCAGGTTGCTCACGAAGAGCTCCGGCAGGCTGCCCTGCACCGGACGCTCCAGGTCGGTCATCCGGGTCAGCGCGCGGTACCAGAAGCTCTCGGGATACTCGATCATATATCGGCCCAGTGGCACGAACACGGCCGCAGTCACCGCAAGCACGGTCAAGAGCCCGCCGAGATACGCCGGGAGTGCTCTGCCACGGCCGTGCCGGAGCTCCCGCACCCCCGCCAGAGCAACGAGCACTATAACGACGATCGGCAGCATGCGCAGGGAGGTGTACACGTATAGGCTCGCTCCCAGGGCAAGCCCGCAGAGGATGAAGTCGTTGCGCCGCCCATATTTGAGCGCCCGCACGAGGAAGAGCAGCGTGAGGCCAACGAAGAGCGGCACCCAGCCGGCGCGCAAGCCCCAACGCCCGATGGTGATGGCCCACTTCGAGATGGCAAGGAAGAAGGCGGCGAAGAACGCCACCTCACGGCCATACCATTCCTTTACCAGCAGGTAGGCTACCGGGACTGCCAAGATACTACCGACAGCGACCACCAGTTTGAGGGTGAGAAAGGTAAAGGGGAGCCACTCCAGCGCCAGTGCCGTGGCCCAGAAGAGAAGCGCCTCGCGTCCGGTGTTGCGCGGCGAGAAGACCATGTGCCTGCCGGCGAGAATATCCCGGATATCGAGGATGTTCTCAGCATGGTCGCTGGTCATTTCTGCAGGCACAGCGTCCAGCCGGTAGAGCCGCAGGAACGCGGCCAGTGCTGTGAGGAAGAGCAGTGCCAGGAGGTCGCTGGAGAGCGACAGGCGGAGCTCATAGAGTCGGGCAAGGCGCGCCGGCGCTGTGCCTAGCCACTGGATAAGGGATAGGTCGGGTGGTGTGCCCTCCCACAGCCCGCGGCAGAGCAGCCAGACGCCGCCCAGCCAGAGGAGAGCCGTTCCGGCCGAAAGATTGTTGCCGCTGCTCAGCGGGTAGGCGACAGCAAGCAGTACAAGGCCGGCTGCCAGGTTGCTCCCTCCACCGCAGGCCTGACAGCCGTATCGGCATGCATCCCGGCCAGGCGGCCTCCAGGGCCGGCCGCATCGCGCGCGCTCCCTGCACCAGGCAGATCAGGGCTATGGCGTATAGGACAATCGTTTCAGGCGGCAGGCGTGGGGGCGCCACAAGGCGCTGCGCCAGCACCGCGCAGATCACCGCTGCGCCCAGCACTGCCGTCGCGTCCGGCAGTGCTGCTGGGCGCGGGTGCGCCCCAGCGGCCTGCCGGCGCGCCGTCCACCAGGGCGACACATCCCCCAGGTCGATGCTCTCGTGCGCCGTGGCCGCTGGGGGCGAAGCCTGCGGCGCAATGGTCCCACCCATAGGCCTGAAACCACCCTGAACGCATTGTACTCAACCGGCGGCCTGAGGGGATGCCCAGAGGCCAAAAGTCCTGGATGAGCAGTCCTGATGCGCTCCTCTCGTGCTCTTCTTCGCGTTCATGCTCTTCTTCGTGTTCGTGTTATTATCGAAGGTGTGCGTCCGATCCCTTTAGTCACGCTGATCACCGATTTCGGCACGTCCGACGGCTATGCCGGGGCGATGAAGGGGGTTCTCCTGTCCCTCAACCGGCAGCTCACCGTCATCGACATCACCCATGACGTGCCCCCGCAGGATGTGGCGGCCGGCGCCTTTACCGCCCTGGTGGCCTGTCCGTACTATCCGCCCGGTACCGTACATATCCTCGTGGTTGATCCAGGGGTAGGCAGCGACAGGCGCATTCTGGCCGTCCAGGCCGGTGAATGGTGGTTCATTGCCCCGGACAACGGCCTGTTGACGCACCTAATGGATGCCTATCCGGTCGTGACGGTGCATGCTCTGGCCGAGCCGCGGTTCTGGCGGCCGGTAGTGAGCAATACATTCCACGGGCGAGACATCATGGCTCCGGCCGCGGCCCATCTCACGCTGGGGGTTGCTCCCGAGGCTCTCGGACCACCGGTAAACGTATCGACGCTGGTGCGTCTGCAGGTGGTTGCGCCGCAGGCCGGCCCGGACCGCCTCCGTGGCAGCGTAATCCATGTGGACCGCTTCGGTAATCTGATCTCGAACCTGCCGGGTGCATGGCTCCAGCGGCCGGATGCCGTGTCTGTGATGGTCTGGATCGATCCGCCGGGGTGTGCTGTCCCGCTGCGACGCACCTACGCGGACGTGGCGCCTGGGCAAGCGCTGGCGCTCGTGGATAGCGCCGGGCTGCTTGAGGTCGCGATCCGAAATGGGAGCGCTGCAGCAGTACTGCAGACCGGGCGAGGCGCTACAATAGAGGTGCGCTGGACCCATCAGGAGCGCACTGGAAGCTAGCGACCCAGGAGCGAGCAGGGTGGACGGCTGCACGGTCCGCCCAAGGAGGGGCCTATGCCGGAAGAGGCGCTGATCATCGTTGATGTCCAGAACGATTTTTGTCCCGGCGGAGCACTACCGGTGCCGGAGGGGGATAAGGTTGTGCCGGTGCTGAACGAGTATATCCGCCGGATGAAAGCCCGGGGCGCGGTCATCTTCGCCTCGCGCGATTGGCATCCGCAGCAGACGAAGCACTTTAAAGAGTTTGGTGGGGTCTGGCCGCCGCACTGTGTGCAGGGCACCAAGGGTGCGGAGTTCCATCCGGAGCTGCGCCTGCCTGAGGATGCGGTAGTTATATCAAAGGGGATGGATCCGGAGCAGGACGCTTATTCAGCCTTCCAGGCAGTTACCCCGGAGGGAACACCGTTGGCCGAGGCGCTCCGGCGGCTGGGTGTCAAGCACGTGTACGTAGGGGGCCTCGCCACCGATTACTGTGTGAAGGCGACCACGCTCGATGCTCTAAAGGCGGGCTTCAAGGCGACCTTGCTCGTCGACGCCAGCCGGGGCGTCAACGTGCGGCCACATGACTCTGAGGAGGCCATTGAGGAGATGGTGCGCGCCGGCGCCGATGTAGCCACGCTCGAACGCGTGCCGGCGGAGACGGCAGGCGCGGCACCGCGCTAATAGAACAAGGGGCGGGCTATAGCCCGCCCCTTGTTTGCATTTCTTTAAGAATAAACAAAAATAAAAAAGCTTTGGCCGTGCACCCTCCGTCGAGGCAGGTCCAACGCCATGCCCACGCCCGGTGACTCCGACCAGGCTCCCCTGCGGCACCCAGGGCACACCGCTTACCGTTGCTTCCTTCCGGACCTGGCGGGGTTCACGGGGCCCTGTCGCGCAGGACCCAATCATCAACGCCACCGAACGAAGGCAGAATCGCTAGCCTTACCCCTCGGGATGGGAATTCCGTCCCGCTAAAGCGGATTGCGGGTACAGGGCACCGCTAGTTCCCCACCTAGCACGGCCAGTATAAAATCGTAGCCGACCATGGCCGTAACGTCAACCGCTGTGGCACACTTGCCCCTCCAGCAGGATGCTGTCCCGGCGACACCGGACCAATGGCCCAGTCGTTCTGAGGCCAGGGAGGGGCCGGGGTACAATACAGACGAGGGGAGTACAAACAGCGCACGTGCGCTGGGGGAGGCGGCGGCGTGGCTACGAACATAACCTACATTGATGACGAACGGCGAGCGATTGTCCCGCTCGAGAGCTTTGCACGCGTGGGTGTCCTCTTCCACGATATTGCCTATCGCCAGCTCTACGTTGTGGTTGGTCAGGAACCAGGCGGGGTCTACGTTGTGCGCCGCTTTGGGGATCCGACAGGACGCCTGCTGCGGTTCCCCGGCAGCAAGCAGGTGCGTCCGTGCAGCGGCGAGCACCGACGCCTCGTCGCAGGCTGGCTTCCGTTCCTCAATATTCAGACCCGTGAGCGCTCACTGGGCGATGTCGTGGCATAAGCTCCCACGTGAGTTCTTCGACCGTCCGACGCTTCGGGTTGCCCGCGACCTGCTTGGCCTCTATCTGGTCTATGACACACCGCAGGGGCGTCGCGCCGGACGCATCGTTGAGACTGAGGCATATATTGGTCCTGAGGATCGGGCTTCGCATGCCTCGCGCGGGCTCACCCCACGCACCCGCATCATGTTTGGTCCGCCCGGGTTTGCCTACGTCTACTTGGTCTATGGGATGCATTACTGCTTCAATATCGTTACCGAGCGCGCGGGATATCCGGCGGCGGTGCTGATTCGCGCTCTTGAGCCAGCAGAGGGGATCCCCCGCGGCGTATCAACCAGCGGGCCGGGCAGGCTCTGTCGCGCCTTGGGTATTACGCGTCAGCACAACGGGCTGGACCTCACATGCGGGCCGCTCTACCTTGAGGATCGTGGCGAGCGCGTCATGGCTGAGGACATCGTGCAGGCGCCGCGTGTTGGCGTGGCCTATGCCGGCGAATGGGCTGCCCGGCCGTGGCGGTTCTACGCCCGCTCGAGCAGATGGGTATCCGTTCGTGGCTCCGCACCCGACTCGCCGGAAGAGGAAGCCTCGCCATCCTCTTCCGTTGCCGCCGACTCTTCGGGAGCGCCAAGCGCCAGGTAGAGTGCTGCCGCAATTAACCCGGCCAGCGCGAGGACAAGCGTCCATCCTGCTGCACGTGTGACAAGTTCGACTACAAGACCGACCAGCGCGCCGCCGGCAATGCCAATGACCAGGGTCGCCGCGCCAACAATGATGCTCCGCATGGCGCTCACCTCCACCTCGCTGCGAGCCGGGCGAAACCGATACGTCTATACCATACCACGTTCACGCCGCTGCGGGGCCCTGGGGTCGCGTGACGGGCGGCCACCCCGGCTCTGCCGCTTCTCCTGCTCCAGTGCCTCCTGCTAGCCGGCGCAGCGCGGGTGGCCGTACGGAGGGAATGGCGGCGGGCGCAGTGGGCGCAGGCACGGGCAGTCTCTCCCGACAGCCCAGGACCAGATCGGCAGCAGTAAGCAGGGCGTATCCCCCATGCAGGAGCAGGGCGGCCAGCAGCGAGAATGCGGCGATCCAGAGCACAACGCCCGGTGTTACCTGGATACCGGCACGGAGCAGCGCAAGCACTAGGCCGCTGGTCCCGACCAAGGTCAGTGGTGGAAGCAGGTGCCAGCCGCTCAGCCAGAGTGTGCCGCGCCAGGAATGGCCGAGGAGGCAGTGAGCAATACCGGGATCATACCGAAGCGCCAGGCAAAGCCGCTGCCACATACTTGGGAACGCGCGCCGTACACGGCGGTGCCTGCCCGGCGGGCCCGCCAGCGCCGGCCAGCGGGAGAGCACCAGCGCCCGCGCAAGCCATGCAGCATAGCTTCCCCACAGAAGCGCCAGCACGCCGGAGACGGACACTGCTACCATGAGCGCATCTGCCAGGGCTGGGAGCAGCCAGACCGGCACGGCAGTGAAGCTTCCAGCGGTAGACCGGCCGGCGGCAATGAGCATAGGGACCAGCCCAACTGCCATGCCGGTCAGCAGCGCCAGACGCACGCCACAGCTGTAGGCGCGCGCAACAGGCGCAACCGGAGGGGAGGACCAGTCTACGGCGGAGACCCGGAGTGCGATCCACGTCGGGCCGGCCCACAGCACGGCCAGCCAGATCCACTCCGGAAGCGGCCGCAGACCTACGGCAATCCTGAGGGGTGGCGAGCCAGTATGCCATGCCCAGAGCACCAGCGGAGCAACGGAGAAGACCCATCCCTCAATGGCCAGACCCCATAATGACCCGGCCGGTTTCTCGCGGCGCTGCATGGTTATCCCTCCCTTGGGCGAGCGCACGGCGCCGGTGCCGTACGCAGTCCTCCTAGTCTCCTGCCGGCGAGGCTGCGTGCCCTGCGCGCAGGGCACGCAGCCTCGCCATAATCAGGTCACATCCCTCGCGGACGCCGGCGACGATATACTCGGCCTTCTCCAGCTCGCCCTCCTCGACGGCCTGGCCGGCGTAGTGCAGGCGCAGCCGGAGCGCGTCGAGCAGCCGGCGGATGCTGTCCGTGTTCAGGTACGGATCATTCCTCCCCGCATCGGGTTCAGGCATCCTCTACTCCGGAAAGCCGTCCAGCATGCTGATGTAGACGATCTGGCCGGTATGGTAGGCAACATGCGCGATCAGGTGCTGGATCACCCATTCGACGGTCACTTCGCGACCGCTGCGGCTACGTCGCGTCTCTTGAAGCTGCTCATCCGTGAGCCCAGCCATGAACAACATAATCCGGCGGTACTGCTCCGCCAGGTCGGCGAGGTAGACGTCCGCGGTGACCCCGGAGCGCGGATGCTCAGGCCGGGAGCGTGACACCTGGGTCGGCACAGCGCCTGCAGGCGGTGCTTGCTGGAGCAAGACCTGTTCCAGCCAGTTGCGCTCGGCCGCGATGACATGATCTGTGATCGCGCCGATCGAGTCGGTGTTGGGAGAGGGCTTCCAATCGAGCTCTGCCGCATAGAAGCACTCAATCGTGTGCCAGAACGTCTGGTGCACGTCGCGGAAGAAGCGCATCAAACTCTGCACCACCGGGCCGGCTTCCGCCGGGATGGGCACATCGGGGAATGCAACCGGCATCGGATCACCTCCCGGCATAGTCGTGGTAGACTGCAAGGGCTGAGGGATGAGCCCTGGGTTGCCGGCTCTTCCTTGCAGCATACCATATTGCACGGCCGTATGGATGGGTTTAGATGCTCTACTGTACTGTGAGGCAGTGCACTGGAGCGTCGAAGCCTCCTGCAGCAGGGAGATCGCAATGGTGACGGAGCAGTCGAGCGCCTCGAGCCGTGAACATAACACAGAGGCAGCGCGGCGGGCGTTGCTCCCGCCGGTACGCAAGCGCCCCGGCCCCTACTTCACCACGCGTTGCACTGAGCCACCCTCTGACGCGCTGCGAAGAGCCGTAGAGGAGTTTAACGCCGGGCTCTATTTTGAGCAGCATGAGACGCTGGAGCTGCTCTGGCGCGCTGAGGCCGACGATGTACGCTATCTCTACCAGGGCATCTTGCTTGTAGGTGTGGGGCTGTACCATCTCCAACGGGGCAACCGCCGTGGTGCGGTGCTCAAACTCCAGCAAGGGATCGACAAACTGCGCTGGTTTGCCCCGACCTGTCAGGGGGTAGATGTAGAGCATCTCCTTGAGGCGGCTCGCCGGTGCTTGGACTGTCTCTCTGCGCACGGCGCTCATACGGCTGATCCGGCAGCCCCATCGGGCGAACTTCCGCCCTGCTGCCGTATCCAGGTGCGCTGGGCAACGCTGCCATCCAGTGCAGGGTGAGTTCAAGGACCCGCAGCGCTTTACACTCTGCTTCTTCTTTTTCTTTCTTCTTGGCTACTCTACTCCGGACACCTGCTGGGGGTGCATACCAGGAAATTTTTGCACACTTATTATAAACCTCTGATGTAATTTTAACCATGACCATACTCAAAATAAAATAAGAGAGCATAGCTAAGATTATCAATGTGCCCTATGCTGCATGATACCGGTCAGTTATCCGGCTTCAAAGATATAGGTGTGTATTTGCTGCCTGTTGTACTATCAATTGTGCTATCGGTAGGATGATCTGCAGATGGATAGCGAGCGTTCTGCAACTTTCCCAGTGCGGCGCGAGCGCGGTCCGCTTACAGAGGCGCTGGAGACGGCCGGCACAGCGCTCCAGCGTGCCGCGCCGCTGACAGGCGTCCCCACTGGGGTCGAGGGACTGGACGAGCTGTTCTATACCGTCGAGTTCTCCGGCGGGCAGGTAGTCAAGCGATCCCTGGGTGGCTATCCGCGCCTTGCCGTCGTGGCGCTCACGGGCATTCCCGAGACCGGCAAGAGCCTCATGGCCGAGCAGTTCGCGGTCCAACAGGCAGCCCTGGGACACCCGGTACTGTTCATCACGGTGGAGACGCCTGCCCCCTTCATTGCTCAGGCGCTGGAACTGCGCGCCGGAGCTATGGGATTTGCCTGGGAAGGGCTGCGTGACCGGATCTACCTCATTGACGCCGCCTCGCGCAGCAGCCTGCGCGAGGATGTGCCAAGCTTGCTCTCCACTGCCGCCTACGCCTACCGCCGCCAGGGCATCCGGTACACGGTGATTGACTCGCTCACCGGACTCTACGAGGCGCGCGAAATCTACGCCCGCGCGATTGTGCGTGAAGTGTACAACTTCTTGAAAGAGTGGCATCAGACCGCAGTAGTGGTAACGCAAAAGCGCAGCGCCCAGGAGGAGAGTTCCGCAGAAGCAGCAGGCGGCTATGCGGTGAGCCATATCGTTGACTGCACGATTGTGCTCACCAAGCGCCTAATTGAGACGCCCACGGTGGCGCGCCTCTATGGCGTGGCACTCGGCGATGTCGTGCGGACGCTGCGCATTGATGGCTGCCGCCTGAGCGGCCACGATCCCGCTGCTCATGTGATGGAGATCAGTGAGCTTGGCTTGGTCCGGGTGGGACCGCGCCTGGCCGACCTGCTGCGGGGCCGGTCGCTCAGCGAGCGTGAGTGAGACGCTTTGGCTTGGCTCCAGCGAGCATGCGGCCTGTGCCGTGCGTGCCGTCCTGGTACAGGACACCAGGCTGTGACAAGGAGGTGGGCCCATGGTTACCGAGATTGAGCCGGTTGAGGCCTCGGCTGAAGCGCTTGTGCAAGAGGTTCTCTTCAAGGCAATCGAAGTCGCAGGCGGATTACGCAAGCTGGTGCAGTATCGCAACCTGACGTGGGTTCCGTCGCTGATCGAGGCAGCGTACATCGTCGTGCTCCACGACCACTTCCACCGGAGCACCGATGAGATCGCACAGTACCTGGGGGTCAGCTCAGCAACGGTCCGGAATGTGCTGCGCGCCAGCACCGAGGGGGTCCTCGAACGGCTGGAGAGCGCACACGCCGAGCATGAACTCAAGACCCATATTGCCGGCGGGCTGGCCAAGCTTGCTTACGAAGAGCTCAAGAAAGCCGGCAAGGTTGTCGCGCCCGGTCCGGCCGAAACTCCTCCGGTACCCTAGCGTGTGCACGCACATGTGCGCTTCTCCCCATCAGGCAGCCGGTCCGGGCACGTGCAGAGAAGCCGCTGCCCGGGCCGGCAATCCCGGTGATGCCTTGTTGCACCGCTCCTCCCCTTGCTTGGCGGTGGGCGGCCGCTGCCGGCTATAATGCCACGTGCGCATGATCGAGCGTGGGCTATGAACGAAGCCGGCGAGCCGTACCTCAGCATCTGTATCCCCGCATACAACGAAGCCGAGCGGATCGGCCCCACGCTGGCTAGGATTGGTGCGTATGTAGCGCGCCTGGCCCGGCCGGTAGAGGTGATCGTCTATGACGACGGCTCGCGCGATGCGACACAGCAGGTCGTAGCAGCCGCCGCGTTACCCTGCCTGCGCCTCATCGCCGGTGGGGTGAACCGGGGCAAAGGCGCTGCAGTGCGCGGTGCGGTACTTGCCGCGCGCGGCCGTTACATCCTGTTTACCGACGCCGACCTCTCTACGCCGATTGAGGAAGCCGGTCGCCTGCTGGCCGCCCTTGAGGCGGGCTATGATCTTGCCATCGGCATCCGCGTCCATCCCGACGGGCGTGACCTGCGGAGCACCCAGCCGCTCTACCGTCGGCTGCTGGGCCGCCTGTTCTCCCTGGTGGTCACCACGCTTCTGCTCGGCGATATCAAAGATACGCAGACCGGCTTCAAGGCCTTCCGCCGGGAGGCCGGACACCGTTTGTTCAGAGATACGACCCTCACCAGTGATCGCTTCGACGTCGAGGTGCTCTATCTGGCGCGCCGGCTGGGGTACCGCATCGCCCAGGTGCCGGTGCAATGGGTACACGATCCTCACTCACGCATGCGCTACACCGGGCGCTATGCCGTAGCGGTCCTGCGCGACCTGCTCTACATCTGGTGGAGGCATCATCGTGCACGGCCGAGTTGAGAATTGGATGCTGGCAGCTGCGTCGCCGACACTGGTCATCACGCGGACGCCGGTACGTATCTCCCTGGGCGGCGGCGGCACGGACCTAGCGTCGTACTACCAAGCCTATGGTGGCGCGGCGCTTTCAATGAGCATTAACAAGTACGTGTTCGTGATGGTGCAGAAAGATACGCGCACCCGGTACTGCTCAGCCGAGACCGTGCTGCCGCGGGCTGTGGTGCAACGTCTTGGTCTTGCGCACCCGGCGAGCATTCATGTGAGCACCACAGTCAGCGGCGGAACCGGCCTTGGAACCGGCGGTGCCATCACCGTGGGACTGGTGCATGCGATCTCCTGCTATAACGGCCGGAGGCCCTCCCCAGGCGAACTGGCAGAGACCGCATACTCCATCGAGTTCGATGATCTGAAGCTCTCCTGTGGCAAGAAGGACCAATATGCCACTGCATTCGGGGGCATTAATCTCTTCCGTTTCAATCAGGACGATACGGTAAATGTCGAGCCGCTGCGACTTCCGCCCGAGCTGGAAGCCACATTACATGCGCACCTGATGCTGTTCTATACTGGCCGCACGCGCAACTCCGAAGAGATCCTACGCCGGCAGCAGGAGCTTAGTGCCTCGGTGATTGCCGACGGCCTGCATGCGCTCAAGGCAAGCACGCTGCGCATTGCCGAGATGCTCCGGAACGGCGATTTCGAGGGCATTGGCCGGCACCTGCACATCGACTGGGAGATCAAGCGAGCCATCGTGCCGGGGATCTCTAACGAGGTGATTGATGATGCCTATGCTCGGGCAATTGCAGCCGGCGCGCTGGGAGGCCGTATTTCCGGCGCCGGCAATGGCGGGTACATCATCATTTACTGCCCGCCCGACCGGCACGAGTCTGTCCGTCGCGCGTTAGCCCACCTCGACGAGCTGGCATTCGAGTTCGACCACACCGGCAGCCGAGTGGTCTACTGCGGCACGCCCGAAGAGGCCGTCGCGCTTAGCGACGGCCCAGCACCTTCTCCCGCACGCCAATCCGCCGTTCAGTGCCACTGAGAATGCGGGCAATGTTGTCACGGTGCTGGAACACGATTAAGACGGCAGCAGGGATGCCATAGAGGGCATAGAGGGGGTGAACCTGCCCAAGGATGATCTGTATAAGAAAGAAAGCGAGGGCGGTAAGGGTGCCGATGATGGAGCCTACCGAGACCATATCGGTCAGCAGGATGAGCAGGATACCCACCGGCATGCTCACTACAAGTGTGATCGGCGAGATTGCGGCGAGGGTGCCGATCGAGGTGGCGACGCCGCGGCCGCCGTGTCCCTTGATATAGATAGACCAGTTGTGCCCGGCTACTGCGGCCAGGGCGGCGATCACCTCACCGAGCAACCGCGGGGTCTCGCCGAACCCGCCAAGCGCAAAGCGAGCCAACAGGACTGCGATCACGCCTTTGGCCACATCGCCGAGCAGCACCAGAAGAGCCCAGCGCCAGCCCAACAGCCGCAGGACATTCGTGGCGCCTGTCCGGCGTGAGCCATGCTGACGCACGTCAATGCCATGAAGCAGGCCGACGATCAGCCCGATCGGCACCGCCCCCAAGAGATATGCCACGAGGGCAACCGCAGCGGTCACGAGCCAGACCATACGCTCCTCACGCCACGTCTGTCCAGGCAGGCCCGGCACATTCGGGTACGCCGGGCCGCGCCCCGGTCGGTGGCTCACTCCCCAGTGTACTGCAGCGAAATCGCGGTCAACAAACGCGCGGTGACCTGAACTTGCGCTATACTTGGGCGCGGCTCCCTCTGCACGCGACATCCGTGGCGGGAGGTCTCCGTGGCCTATCTGAGTGATCAGAAGCGCGCCAGGCTCATACAGCGCGGCGACCGAGCGGCGGTTGAGGCGTTCTTGCTGCAACACCGGATGCGGCTCTACCGCTATCTGTGCCGGCTGCTGGATGATCCAGGCGCAGCGGAGCGGGCCACGCAGGAGGCGTTTCGCCGCTTCGAGCAGCAAGTTACATCCTCCAATAAAGCCAATGGGGCAAGCAGCAATCTGACCGCGCTCCTGTACCGTGTGGCAACCCAACCCATCGTGCGGCCATTTCCGCGGCGGCTCTTCGGCCGCCCGCGCCGGCAGGCACACGAGAGCGCCCCGCAGTCGCCGGTAGCAGTGCAGGTGCACGCTGCACTGGCCACGCTCTCGCTGCAGCAGCGCGCCGCGCTCCTGCTCGACGCCCTGGGCATTGCCGGCGAGAATCTCGGACTGATCCTGGGCCTGCGTGGAGAGCGTGCGCGGGCAATGCTTGATCAGGCATGGGAGCGCTTTATGGCGGCTATCAGCGCTCCCGACAGAGCCCTTACACGTGCAGAGCTTCCCTCCTTGCGGCGAATGGTGCGGCAGTACCTCGACGAGGCCCCGCTGGCCGGCTTGGCTGCGCCCCAGGCGATCACCCGGCCGAAGTCCGAGCCCGCGCCGGCGCAGCCTGCCGCGGTCATCGACACGCCGCTTGCCGTGCAGGGCGGAGGCATCGATGCCGTTGTCCCAGCAGCGCCTTCCGGCACGCGCTTGCCAATGAGCCGACTCTTCTTGTACGGCGCCGGCGTGATGGTTGCGCTCTACGCCCTCCTATATGTGGCGGCAACCTTCCTGCCGCAGCTCTCGCGCAATGTCCGTGTGCCTTCGAACCGCATTTGGGTCGGGCAGGAATTCGCCGGCCTGGCTGCGCTCGATACCAAAACGAACTATCTGACCGAGCCTCCGCAGTTTGCCTTCCGCGCTCGTACCATCGCCCAGGCAGCCGATGGAACCCGCGGGCGCCTCTATGTCGCTTTAGCCAGCGCCACTGCCAGTCGGGTCCTCGTGCTGGACATGATCGATCAGAAGATCTTGCAGAACATCTGGGTGAATGAGACGATCACGGCAATCGCGTTCGATGAGAAGCGCAACCGGCTGTATGTGGCTGGCGGTCTGGCCCCCAATGCCACGGGCTACGGCTTCATCTCTGTATTTGATGCCGGCTCGACGTCGCTGATCACGCGCTTTGCGCTCTCCGGGCGCCCTTGGGCTGTGCTAGTAAGCCCCGATGGCGCTCGCCTCTACATTACTTTGCATACCACCGGGGTCCTGCTCGTGCTGGATGCTGATACCGGACGTGTGATGAAAGAGATCCGGCTTGAGCCGCAGCCGCGCGGCCTGGCGCTATCTCCGGACGGCAAGCACCTCTACGTCGCCGTCAGTGAGTCGAGCAACGTTTATGCAGTAAGCACGGTTAGTCTAGAGATCGAGCAGACCTACGCAGTGGACCGGGGTGCCGTTGCTCTGGCGCCATCGCCGGATGGCACACGTCTGTACGTGGTGAACCAGCCTAATGGCTATCTACACATTCTCGACCTGGCGAAGCGCGCCGAGCTGGAGCGCATCTATGTGGGCGACCAACCTTCCAGCGTGATCGTGCGCGGCGATGGCAGACGGGTGTACATCTCCGTTACGGGGAGTAACACCATCGCTGTCCTGGACACCCGATCGAACACGATCGTTGACACGATTGCCACGCGCGGTCGGCCGGTCTCACTGGCCACGTTCTAGACGCCTCGAATGCTGAGGCGGCCTTTTTGGACCCATCTCCAGGTCTGGAGAGTGCTTAGAGCACTAGGCCCGTAAAGCGCAGCAAACCAGCGAAAAGCATACGGCAGGGTGTTTATTCGTCGAGCTTACCCTCACCGTTGGATAGAGGCTCGCTCGCCACGTGCATGCTTTCCGCGCTCTCTAGGGCATCGAGAGTGGGCCATGGAATGTCAAGCTCACGGCGGTGGCGGATGAGCGTCTCCAGGCCTTTCTTTGTGTCGCTGGCAACGCGGGCGGGATGATGTGTGCGCACCCGCCGTTTGAAGAGCCAGTACGTAAACTCCTTGTACTCGTCGAAGGGGAGAGGCTGGGTAGGGTCGATGCCTCGCTCGGCGCCGAACTCTGCGAGGAGTTCGGAGAGCGGAGCGCCGTAGATGCGCTCGTAGGCGTCTTCGGTGGCGCGCACGCGATGAAAGACGCCGGCGCTTTCCTTCAGGATCTCCTCCTCAGCAGCCAGCAGCAGAGCCTCTTCGACCGTGACGCCGTAGAAGTAGTTCAGGTAGCTGCGAAACTTTGCCGGACCAATGCTGCGGCGGAAGGTCTCGCGGTCGATCGGTTGCGGCGGGCGTCCCAAGAAAAGGAGCGCCTCAAGCTCGTCTTCTGGGATGAGCTCACGCACCTCGCTGGTCAGGCGCTCGGCTAGGAGGAGCCAGTCGAGCGCCTCGCCGCCGATGAGGTATCGGTAATGCCGTCCCTCATGCACTTCCTCGGTGCGATCCCACAGGCGGATCGCTTCCAGGAGCGCGGGGAACCATGGGTCGCCGCGCAGGAGCGCGGCGCGGAAGCCCTCCAAGGCAATATTTGCTTGTGGCAACGCCGACTGAGCGGTGTCTTCCGTGCGGCGCTCATCGCCGGCGTGCGGGGAGCGTGGAACTACGTCGGGTACTCTCGAAGCCGTCATCGCTTCGCACATCGACAGGGAGTGCGCCGGACCAGCCGGCGGTATGTATGGACACCTTCCCATTATAGCCTGCCCGGCGTACGGCGGAACAGTCCCGGCCGGCAGCATGAGCGGCTTGTGCCTTCGCTCGATGCCGATGCCTGTGGTCGCCCTGCCTGCTCTCGATTGGCTGGGAGGGGTGTGCCGTTGTTTCTCTTCCAGTCGAGTTTTAGTTGAGGGGGACAGCTGATGCCGCGGTGGGAAGAGCTCGCCCGTCAGACGATCGGATGATAGGTGGATCGGCGTGGAAGCCTTCGAAGAAGGTGGTTGCGGAGGTCGTGATCAGCTTCACGATCGAGGTGGCGAAGGCAGGTGCCGGCAGTCAAGAGGTCAATGATGGCTACCGCTGCCTTGGCCGCCTTCTTCGCCTGCTTGAGCGCTTCCCATCGCTTGCGGAGCTTGTGCGCCTTCAGGATCGCGGCCACAGCTTGCACCGCCCGACAGAGACCTTGATCGGCGCCTTTAGGATCACACCGCCTGGGAGATCCCCTGGTGTGATACTCCAGTCTCAGGTCTTTACCCCCATCACCGGCAGGAGCAAGTGCGATGGCCGCAGGGCGTCGTGGAAGATCGTGTTGACCGCCACCTGCCCGCGCGCCTCCTCACCAAACGGGCCGCCAGTGTTGAGATTTCGATCATAGCGCGGGAAATCGCTGCTGGTGACCTGCACGCGCAGGCGGTGACCGGCTTTGAAGACCTGGGCAGTGGACCACAGATCGACTTCGAAGCGCTCGACCTTGCCCGGTACGAGGAGCTCCGGCCGCTCCAGCGAATGCCGGTAGCGCGCCCGCAGGATGCCATCGCAGACGGACATCGAGCGCCCGTCCGGCCAGACATCGCAGAGGCGTACCACCCAATCGGTATCCGGCGCAGACGACATGCCGTAAAGCACCGCCTTCACCGGCCCAATGACAGTGAGGTCCTGCTCCAGCACCGGTGTGGTATAGGTGAGCATACGCCCCTCCACCGGCCGGTGGTCGCGCGGGCCCAGCTCGGGGTATAGCAGCAGGCTGGGCACCGGGTCCTCGGGATCGTACACAAAGCTGTCTGGACGCTCTGGGGCACTTGGAGGCTCGAAGGTGAGCCCGCCGTTATTCAGAGACGCGGCGCTTGCTCCTGTGCCCTCGCGGAAATAGAGCGGGCGATAGATGATCCCCGGCGGGGGCCAGCGGTCGAACTCCAGCCAGCGGTTGTCGCCCATGAGAAAGAGCCGCACCGCCGGCTCATCCATCACCCCGTTCTGGATACCCTTAAGCCAGTAATCATACCAGCGGAGACGGTAGGCCTGCAGGTCGAAAACGGCCTGCGGGCCGAAGTCTAGCTCGCCGGCTGTGGACCGGCCCGCTGCGCCGGGGCCGTGGATCCAGGGGCCGATGATGAGCCGCTGGTTGCGCCGGCAGTGTTCGCTCCGGCTCTGGGTGCGGATGCCCTGGAAAGCGCGCAGCGTGCCGTCGAGGAAGACGTCAAACCAGGCGCCGAAGTGCAGGATGGGCACATCGACCTCAGCGAACCGCAGGCACATGTTCGTCTGCCACCAGTATGGCCTGTCCTCCGGGTGAGCAAGGTGCGTGAAATACCAGTTTGCTACCCCTTCGAGAGGCGGGCACCACTTGAGTGGGAGCATGCGGTACCAGCTCTCTAGCTCAGCAACGGCGTGCTCGAGCCGGGCACGCTGCGCAGCAGTGCCCGACGGCGCACTCTCGTGCTGCAGGTGGGCGAGCCGAGTACGCATCGTCCAGCTCCGCGTGAAGGCAAGCTGATGGGCGCCGCCGCGAAACACCCAGTCACGATAGAGATCACCGCCGGCCTCGCGTACGAAGAGCGCCTTCAGATGCGGTGGACGGGTCGGCGCCACCCTATACTGCGTGAAGCCGGAGTAGGAGCCGTCGACCATGCCGACGTTGCCGTTTGACCACGGCTGCGTGGCGGCCCACTCGATAGTGTCGTAGCCATCGCGGTTGGCCCCCCAGCCGTCGTCACGGAAGGGATCGAACTCGCCTTCCGAGGCGAAGGCCCCACGCACGTTTTGTCCGACGAACACGTAGCCGCGCGAGGCATAGTACTCTCCGTTGGCGCGGCAGCGGCTGACCAGCTCATAGGCTACCCGCTCTACCAGCACCGGAAAGCGTCCCTCCGCCCGAGGGCGGTAGATGTCTGCCCGCAGAATGGTACCGTCGCGCATGGGAACAGGGATGTTCCGCTCGACTTCGACCTCATAGATCGGCTGGGAGCCTTCCTCTGTGGTCATGGTACGTACCTCCGCATTCCACGCAGGCAGCATGGTGCCTTGTCCACGTGATGAGCCTTATGAGCCTTAGTGGTCTCCTCACCGCACTCCACATGGGGGGCGTGGCCGGTGTCTGTAAGAGTGCAGAGGCATGCCGTGCGATGCACGCGGGGAGCAGTATGCGCGGGTCGGGCTGCCATGTCAACGCGCTGCAGCGCTCGGCCTGCCGGAGGCTCGGCGACAGACCTGTGCTACAATCAGTGTGCCCATGCAGTGTGCCCATGCATATGTCACACTCCCTGCTTGATCGTCGGCGGTACCTTCGCCTCATGGTCTACGGCGTTCAGGCGCTTGCTGCCGGCGCATTGGTGCCGGCGTGCCGCAGTGGGTCCGGCGCGCTGGTGAGCAGCGCCCAGGATGCGGCGCTGCACGCGGACGCCCGCGGTACACCAACACCTCTACGAATGGGAAGGCCTATGCTTCCGACGGAAGACACGATCCTGAGCACGCTACGTCCCGGCCATCCGCGTTTGCTCCTGCTGCCGGATCGCCTCGAGCAGATAAAACAGGCGATCGCGACGGATCCGGTGGCTCGCTCATACCATCAGGCGCTGCTGCGCAAGGCGGCCGGCATCCTCACCGAACCGCCGGTGGAGCGGGTGCTGGTCGGGCCACGGTTGCTGGAGATGAGCCGCCGTGCGCTCGACCGCGTGTATACGCTGGCGTTCTTGTTCCGGCTCGATGGCGACCGGCGCTGGCTCGAGCGCGCTCGCACTGAGCTGCTTGCGGCAGCGTCATTCTCCGACTGGAACCCCTCGCACTTCCTCGACGTGGCAGAGATGAGCCATGCCTTCGCCATCGGCTATGACTGGCTGTTTGAGGCATTGCCGGCAGAGGACCGTGAAACGATCCGCACGGCGCTCGTGGAGAAAGGGCTGCGCGCAGCCGAGCGAGCGTACCGCTCAGGTGCCTGGTGGGCGAAGAACCCGTTCAACTGGAACAACGTCTGTAACGGCGGCATCGCCACAGCCGCGCTGGCGGTGGCTGATGAGGAGCCGGAGCTGGCGCGCTATCTGCTGGTGCAGGCGCTCTCGGGCCTGCCGTATGCGCTGGCCTCGTACGCGCCGGATGGTGCCTGGGCCGAAGGGCCTGGGTACTGGAGCTACGCTACCCGTTATACGGTGCTCGTCTTCGCCGCTTTGCAGAGCGCGCTGGGCACGGACTTTGGCCTAAGCGATCTGCCGGGGCTTGCCGGCGCGGGGCTCTTCCGGGTACACAGCGTGGGCCCAACCGGGTTGTTTTTTAACTTCGCCGATGCCGGTGAACGTGCCGGTGATGAGCCGGCGCTGTTCTGGCTGGCCCGCCGCTACGACCAGCCCCTCCTTGCTTGGGCCGCCCGCGAGGCCGCCGCCGGCCGGGTCAGCGCCGCCGACCTGCTCTGGTATGACCCGCGCGGCAGCAAGGACGATCTGGCCCGCGTACCGCTCGATGCCCGCTATGTCGCGACCCATCTGGTGTTCTTCCGCTCATCCTGGACCGATCGTCAGGCCCTCTACGTCGGTTTTAAGGGCGGGGATAACAAGGCGAACCATTCTCACCTGGATCTGGGCACGTTCGTGCTGGACGCCTTGGGCCGGCGCTGGGCGCTCGATCTTGGGCCCGATGACTACAACCTGCCCGGCTACTTCGGCAATCAACGCTGGACGTACTACCGGCTGCGCACCGAGGGCCATAACACCCTTCTGCTGGATGGGCAGAACCAGGACCCTCGCGCCGTCGCACCGCTGACAGCCTTCCAGTCACACCTGGACAATGCCTTCGCTATTGCCGATCTCACGGCTGCGTACGCGCCCGTCGGCGCAACCCGGGTGCGCCGGGGCATTGCCCTGGTGGATGGACGCAGTCGCGTGCTCGTGCAGGACGAGATCGAGGCGGCCAGGCCGGTGGAGGCCGTCTGGGCCATGCATACCGGGGCGGAGGTGGCTGTCAACGGTGAGCGAGCGATGCTGACGAGCAACGGGCAATCGCTGGAGGCGCGTCTGCTCGCTCCAGCCGGGGCACGTTTTGAGGTCGCGCCGGTGCACATCCCGCCGCCGCAGCGCCCGGCTCCGGGCGTGAAGAAGCTGGTGGTGCGCCTGCCGGAGAAAGTCACGTCCACCAGGATTGCCGTCCTACTGGCCCCCGGCGCGGTGCGCGGCAGCGAGCCGAAGCTTGTGCCGCTCGACGCCTGGACGAGCAATCGATAGGGCCTGCGTTTGCCATCCAGGGCCGTGATACTTGCCATGCGAGCCCGCTTTGCAGGGAGGTTCCGCGGACAGAGTGGACAGTCGAGCGGCTCTGCGGTGAAGTTCCCAGCACCGTGGAAACCTCTTGACCTCTGCGATGGCCCGTTCGACAATAATGCCGTCCGGAGGAGTGCCGCTAGGCATGAGCACGTCTGAGCCGGTGACACAGGGCAGTGCAGCGGTCACTGCCGGCATCACGCTCGAGCAGCCTCGGTCCAGGCGCCGCTTCGGCGCGCTGCGTCATCGCGACTTCGCTATCTTCTGGACCAGCCTGATTGTGTCGAACACCGGCACCTGGATGCAGCTCGTCGCTACCGGCTTTTTGATGTATGACCTGACCGGCTCAAAGGCGATGCTGGGCATGATTGGCCTGGCGAGTGCCATCCCCCTCCTGGCCTTCCCTCTGATTGGGGGCGTAGTCGCCGATCGAGTGGACCGCGTGCGGCTGTTGTATTGCACTCAAGGGACACAGGCGCTGCTTGCCCTGGGTCTGGCTGTGCTTGTTTCCAGCCGCCTTGTTCAGCCCTGGCACCTGCTCGCCTACAGCCTGGTAACGGCTACGTTACAGGCCTTCGACCAGCCGGCACGGCGGGCACTGACGCCGGATCTGGTGCCGAAAGAAGACCTCATGAGCGCAAACAGCCTGGAGTCCGCCCAGTTCAACGGCGCAGCGTTCACCGGCCCGGCGCTCTACGGCTTGCTGGTGCCGTTCATTGGGGTTGCCGGGGCGTTTTACGTGAATGCGCTCAGCTACGGCGCCGTGCTTGGTGCGCTGGCGGTCATCCGGGTGCCGCGGCGGCCGGCCTCGCCCGGGGGCGGAACGATGCTGCAGAGCCTGGTTGATGGGCTGCGCTACGTGCGCGGGCACCCGGTTCTCTGGACGCTGGTGCTGCTGACGGCGGTAACCAGCCTCTTTGCGCGTTCATACACACAGCTGCTGCCGGCCTTCATTCGAGATGTGTTGGCCCCTGACCAGCCACAGGAACAGCAGCTGATCTATCAGTCGTACCTGACGTCGGCGGCAGGCGCCGGGACCTTGCTCGGCGCGTTCAGCCTGGCAGCGTTCGGTGGTGTACGTCGGAAGGGCCGCTTCCTGCTTGGAAGTGTGCTGGCCTTTGCCTTCCTGCTGGCGGCATTTGCCCTCAGTCGGTGGTATCTGCTGTCTGCCATTTTGCTGGTAGGGATCGGCGCGGTGAACCTCTCCTTCAGCGCCACCACGAGCACGCTGCTGCAGACGATCGCTCCGGCGCACCTGCGCGCCCGCGTGCTGAGCCTGCACATGCTTAGCTTCCGCGGCTTCACTCCCCTGGGCTCGGCACTCCTGGGACCGCTGGCCGACGGCATCGGCGCTCCAGGAGCCGTGCTGTGCGGCGCGCTGCTCGTACTGGCGGCGGCTCTCCTGCTGGTGGCGCCACGCGAGCAGATCCGGGAACTCGATTGAGGGGCTACCCGGAGCGCTCCAAGGGGCAGGATGGCGAGGACGGCTTAGGCCTGGGCAGTATCCGCAGGCTGTGCGGGACCTGTGCCCCTGTGGGAGGAAGTGGCCGTCTGGACCGACGCTGGAGGAAAGCGCAGTTCAGGGATCCCCGCCAAGCGCGGCACCCCGCGCAGCGATAGCGTCTCAGCGAAATGGCATGCCGCCCAGTGATTCTCCCCAACGAGCCGCAACAGCGGCCGCTCCTTCCGGCAGATCTCTTGCACATACGGACAGCGTGGATGGAAGGGACAACCGCTGGGCGGATTGGCCGGGCTGGGTACCTCGCCCGGCAGACGCACAGGTCGCGTACGGATGCGTGGATCGGGCTTCGGGATGGCCGCCAGGAGGGCCTCAGTATACGGCATCTTCGGCGTAAAGAACAACGACTCCGTGGGCGCCACCTCAACCAGATGGCCCACGTACATCACAGCCACACGGTCGGCGATATGCCACACCACGCTCAAGTCGTGCGCAATGAGGAGGTAGCTTAAGCCCAGCTGCCGCTGCAGGTCACCCAGCAGATTGAGGATCTGGGCCTGCACCGAGACGTCCAGGGCCGAGACCGGCTCGTCGCAGATCACCAGCGTGGGATTGAGCGCGAGGGCTCGGGCAATGCCGATGCGCTGCCGCTGACCACCACTGAAGGCATGTGGGTAGCGGCTCATGTGCTCTGGACGCAGGCCGACCAGCGTGAGCAGCTCAGCCACGCGGTCCCATAGCGCGCGACCCTTGTAGCGCCGGTGGATCACCAGCGGCTCGGCGATAATGCGCCCCACCGTCATGCGCGGATCCAAAGATGAGAAGGGGTCCTGGAAGATCATCTGCATGTGGGTCCAGACATGGCGGAGCGCCGCCCCGTCCAGGCGCTCCATGTGCACCGGGCCCCAATCAGGGTCGTGGAAGATCACCTCGCCGGCTGTGGGCTCGTAGAGGCGAATAATGGTACGGCCGGCCGTCGTCTTGCCGCAGCCGCTCTCGCCGACCAGGCCTAGGGTCTCCCCTTTATGCAGGGTGAACGAGATACCGTCGACTGCCTTGACCTGTCCAACGACGCGACGCAACAGTCCTCCCTGGAGCGGGAAGTACTTCTTCAAGTCCCGCACTTCCAGGAGCACCTCTTGGGGCTGCTTATCCCCCTGGGGAGCACCGGTGACACTCTGCGCTTGCTGGGCTGATACGCTCATTAGTCACCCCCGGCCGGCACAGTCTGCGTGACTGCGTGCTTTTTCAGCTCGCCCCGTCTCTTTTTCCTGCGGGCTGCGGGCTTGGTCGCTCATCTCGCTGGAGCACGCGAGGCCCTCGCCCGTAGCCCGGATTTAGCTTGGTGCAGTAGGCGTTGCCACAGCCGTCTGATCGGCCGTGCCCTCCACCGTGCTGCCTGGATAGAGATGGCAACGCACGCCATGGCGGCCTGTTCCGTCTACAAATGTCTCGACCGGCACCAGTCGATCACAGATGCCGGGCATTGCGCTCGGACAGCGCGGATGGAACGGACAGCCGGGTACGACCGAGTAGGGATCCGGGACGTTGCCGCTGATCACCTGCAGGTGGATTTTACGCTGCGCCCCGAGGCGCGGGATCGAACGCAGGAGCGCCATAGTGTACGGATGCTTCGGATCGTAGAACAGTTCCTCCACGGTGGCGCGTTCGACGATACGTCCCAGGTACATCACCACCACCTCGTCGCACATCTGGGCCACCACGCCGAGGTTATGGGTGACGTACAGGATGGACATAGCAAATTCCTGCTGCAGCTCGCGCATGAGATCGAGGATCTGTGCCTCGGTCGTGACGTCGAGCGCAGTGGTCGGCTCATCGGCGATCAGCAGCTCCGGCGTGCATGAGAGGGCCATGGCAATCATAGCGCGCTGGCGCATCCCGCCGCTGAGCTGGTGTGGATACATGGCGAACACTCGCTCGGGATTAGGCATGCCAACCCGCCGCAGGATCTCGATCGCCCGTGCCTTCGCCTCGCTGCGATGTGGCGTCTGGTGCAGGAGAATAGCCTCCATGATCTGGTCGCCGATCGTGTAGCAGGGGTTCAGCGACGTCATCGGCTCCTGGAAGATCATGCTGATCTTCCCACCACGAATGCTGCGCATCTGCGGGCTATGCCGGTCATAGTCGAGCAGGTTGACTGGCTGAGCCGCGCCCTTGTCCCAGAAGAGGATGCGTCCGGCAACAATCTTGCCGGGCGGGGGCACAAGCTGTAGGATACTGAGCGCAGTAATGCTCTTCCCGCAGCCGCTCTCTCCCACCACGCCCAACACCTTGCCGCGCGGAATGCTCAGGCTGACCCCGTTCACCGCGCGCACGATGCCCAACTGGGTATAGAAGTGCACATGCAGGTCGTGAATTTCCAGGACGCGCTCTGCCACGGCACCGGAGAGGCCGGAGTGCGCTGCCGGCTGCTGTGGAATGGCAACGGTGTCGGCCATAGGGATCATCTCCTCTGCGCATGAGCTGCTTAGCTATATGGGTCTGCGGCGTCGCGCAGGCCATCGCCTAGGAACTGATAGCAGGTCACTGCCAGGATGACCGCCACCGCAGGGATAAGCAGCCAGGGATGCTGCAGAACGACCTGAAGTTGCTGGGCATCCCGCAGCAACACTCCCCAGCTCACGGCAGGCGGCAGCATGCCCAATCCCAGGAAGCTCAGCGCCGTCTCGCCCAGGATCGTGCCCGGGATCGCCAGTGCTCCGACGACAATGATATGGCTGAGCGCGTTGGGGAGCATATGTGTAAGGATGATGCGCCAGTGTGATGCTCCTGCCAGGCGCGCGGCCAGCGTGTAATCGAGCGTGCGGTACGCAAGCACCTTCCCGCGCACCTGCCGCGCCAGCCCGGTCCACCCCACCAGGGAAAGCACCAGCGTGATCAAGAAGTAGCGTTGCACCACCGGCATCTCGCGGGGCAGGGCCGCAGCGATCGCCGCCCACAGCGGCAGCGTCGGGATCGACATAAGCAGCTCGATAAAGCGCTGGATCAGGTTGTCGACGGCACCGCCCATGTAGCCGGAGGCCGTCCCCAGAATCGAGCCTATAACGATGGAGAGCGCGACGCCGAGCAGGCCGACGGTGAGCGAGACGCGTGAACCTTCCAGTACCCGTGCGAAGAGATCACGTCCCTGGGCGTCGGCGCCGAAGAGGAAGAGCTTGGCCGGCGGATCCACGCCGAACAGATGGACATCGGTGCGGATGATCCCAAAGAGCCTGTAGGAGTAGCCCCGCACGAAGAACTTGATTGGGTATGTCTTGCTACAGTCCTGCGTGTAGACCCAGGTGAATGTCTCCTGGTTGAGCGTCTGCTCCAGGGCGCAGATGGCCGGGCGCCCGTTGACCCACTTGATGACTGTTGGAGATGCCCAGACATGATCGGGGTCGAGCGCGTCGAAGTGGTTGGGAGACAGGAACGGTGCCAGCGCAGCGAGGAGGTACATAATGATCAAGACGATGCCGCCGGCTACCGAGAGCTTGTTTTGCATAAAGCGCCAGCGCATCAAGGTCCACTGGGAGACCTGCCCGACATCCTTGCCGTGCTCAAGCACCTGCCGGACATCTTCGATTGCGACCCCGGTGGCAGTTGCCATGTCCGTTGCCTCCATGATGCTGGGCGATGCCGGGACTTCCGTCGAGGCGCCTCATTCCAGGCGCACACGTGGGTCGACCCAAGCCAGCAAGAGATCAGCAAGGAGGTTCCCGACCACGAGCATGACTGAGAGGAACATCAAAAAGGTGATTGCCAGATACATATCCTTGTTGAGGAGAGCGCTGAAGTAAAGCGGCCCGGTCGTCGGCAGGTTTAATACCGTAGAGACAATCACCTCACCGGAGATGAGACCGGGCAGAACCCCGCCCAGCGCCATGATCAGCGGGTGCAGGGCATTGCGCACGGCATGCTTCCAGATAACCACGCGCTCGGTGAGCCCCTTGGCCCGGGCCGTCTGCACATACTGCTGGTTCAGCACGTCGAGCAGGTTGGCCCGCATCACCCGCGTCAGCCAGGCTGTGCTTCCGGCGCCGATGACGAGCACCGGGATCCACAGGTGTTGCAAGAGATCGATGACTTTGCCCACGCTCCATGGAGCTGTGGCGTATTTCTGAGAAAACAAGGCCCCCACATCAGCATGGAATACCTGGGCGGCGATGACCATGACGATGAGGGCGAGCAAGAAGTTGGGCACGGCCACGCCAATGAACTGGAGTGCTGTAATGATGTAATCCGGCAGCGTATAGCGATGCGTCGCCGAGTAAACCCCGAGCGGAATAGAGAGACCCCAAGACAAGATGAAGGCAAAGCTTGAGAGGAGCAAGGTAAGGCCCAGCCGGTCCCAGATGAGATTGGCGACCGGCGCGTCATACGTGAATGACTGGCCAAAATCACCGCGGATGACTCGCGAGACCCATTTGAAGTATTTCACCGGCAGGGGATCGCGCAGCCCGTAGCGAGCCTCCAGGGACTGAATTTGATCGAGCGACATCTCCCCGCCCAGGGCACGCAGGCGCTGGATGCGTGCCTCTAGCGCCGAGCCGGGAGGCAGCTCAATGAGGATCGCCCCGAGCACCGAGACAAGGAACAGGATCACAATCATATAGAGAATGCGCCGCAGAATGTAATTCAGCATCGCCCTCGGCCTCCTGAGCCCTGGCAGGCGCAGGATCGTTGTGGCGGAAGGCGGTGTGGTGGCGGGTGTCCGCCGCGCCACCACACCGCCGGCGCGCGGATCGGCGGTTACGCCCGCGGATGGGCGGCCGGGTCCTCCCAGTAGTAGGCCTCCGGGTCATACACAGCCGGAGTCGGGTGGATCCAGGGGTTCACGAAGCCGCCCAGCGCCAGGTCCTCCCGCCGCGGCACGTTGCGTAGGCCTTTCTTCACCAGCACGAGGCGTGGAGTATTAGCCACCGTGCCCGAGAAGAACGGTCCCTCCTGCACATGGATCTTGATCATGTCCCAGACCATATAGATGCGCTTGAGCACATCTGGTTCGACCTTGGTCTGGTCGTAGATCTGCCATAGCCGGTCAATGGGGCCACCCGGCTCCGGGGCCATGCGCGGCGGCGTGCGCTTGTAGGGATCGATGTCCAGCTCCTCGCGCTCCTTCGGCGTGCCGCGCACGGCGTAGAAGGTGCCCTCCAGCGGCGCCCAGCGGGAGCGCTCCAGCGGCACCAGCCACTGCGGGTACACCAGGTGGTTCGGGCCGTCGCCGACCTCCCAGGCCGTGGTGGTGAGGATCTGACCCGCCGCCCACTGGTCCCCGAAGGTCGTAGGAGTTACCGGGTTCAGCCGGGTATTCAGGCCAATGGCCTGCCAGTCCTTGGCCAGGAGCTCGTTCTTGCGCACGTGCTCGCTGTCAGGCGGCTGGTCGGCCGGGTAATCGAGGGTGATCACCAGCGGGCTTCCGTCGGGCATCTCGCGCCAGCCATCGCGGTTCTTGTCGGTCACGCCGATCTCGTCCAGCAGGCGCTTGGCGTAGTCCGGGTCATAGCGCAGGGCGCTGTCCCGCCACTCTTCGTACACCCGCCGTCCGCCCTCGACGTTGTACTCCAGCGCCTTCGGGCTGAGCGTGCCGGTGGTCAGCTCGCCGGTGTTGAAGTACACCACCTTCTGCACGTTGGCGCGGTTGTAGGCATGGGAGAGCGCCTTGCGGAACTTCGGCTCGCGGATCAGGGCGCGCATCTTCGGGTCCGCGTAGTCATAGTTGAAGAAGTACATGGACGATGTGCCGGACCCGCTATCCCAGAAGCGTACCTCCAGCCCGCTGCGTGGCTCGGCCTGTCGCAGCACCGACACATCCGCCAGCGTCAGCGGCACGAACCCGCCGTGGACATAGTCGACCTGACCGGAGGTAATGCGCAGGCGTAGCACCTGAGCGTCCTGCACGTTGGTCTGGGTGATGCCATCGATGTAGGGCAGCTGATTCCCCCACTGGTCCACGCACCAGTAGTAGGGGTTGCGCACCCACACCGAGTTTTGCCCCTTGGTGTAGCTCTCCAGCATCCACCCGGTCATGGTAGGGCACTCTGGGTTGATGGCAAAGTCCCGCTTGGCGGTGAAGGTCTCCACCCAGGTGGCCCGGTCCACGTCGGGGTTGTACTTGGGATGGAACTGCGCCAGGTAGTGCTTGGGATCCATCCACCGCGGGCCGATACCGCGCTTGACCCACATGGCCAGGCGGTCGGCGGTCAGCGGCGCCGGGGCATCAAAGATCAGCTGCAAGGTGTAGTCGTCGATCTTGCGCATCTGCATCAGCGTCCCCTTCCCCGAGCGCGCCTCGTCCGGCGGTAGCTCATTGAGGTCGGGGATCTGCACCTCATCCTCCCACCAGAACAGGATGTCATCGACCGTCCAGGGGTGCCCATCTGACCACTTCAGGCCCTTGCGGAAGTAGAACGTCCACACGCTGGTATCCTGGTTTGTCTCCCAGCGCTCAGCCAGGCCCGGGCCGATCTCCAGCCCATCTTTGAGCCAGCGCAAGGGAGAATGGCCGTACATGCTCTCCTGGATGAAGTGGGTGGTGCCCCAGTCATCGGCTGAGGTGCAGGCCCACTGCATCCAGCCGCCATACTTGCCGGGGGTCAGCCAGGCGTGGGGCACGACGTAAGGATTCTCCGGCAGGCGCTGCTCAACGGGCGGGAGCTCGCCGCGCTGTACCCGCTCGGCCAGCATGGGAGCCTCTCCATATCTCCCCTGGACCTTGGGCGCTGTCTGCTCGGCGTCGCTTGGGGCGGCCAGCGCGGTACTTATCCCCGCGACCATGCTGCCCACTGCCGCGGCGGTTGCTCCGCGCAAAAACTGTGCCCGATTCATCTTGGCATGTACGTCCATACCCTACCTCCTTTCCCTAAGTTCCTCGAGCCGACCTCGGCTCGGGAAATTTATAGCTACGTTGTGACAGGAAGGGCTAAACAAGACGAGATACGCCCCGCACGACTCGCCAGTAAGGGAACGGATGGGCCTCCCAGTGCGTGCGCCTGCTGCTCTCGGGGCCGGCTTGCCGGACTAGGCTGGGTGTCGAGGATCCGGCGTAGTCGAGGACAGGAGTGTCGACGCGGCTCCAGGGCCGGAGCGTGATGGCGGCCGTCGGAGCCGACGACGCTGCGCCGATCGGCCGGAGTGTCGGGCGTACACCTGACCGCTGACCTACCGGTCCACACCTGCGGGCAGGGCACTGCGGCAGGAGCGCGCCGGCCGCCCACATGCCCGTATCCCGGCTCCAGCGGCCAGCACCCGGCAGCGGCAATGCCGGAGCAGCCCGGATGCCGGCACCGGCGCAGAGAGAGCACAGAGCTACGGCCCAGCGTAGCGGCCTCATCGCCTCAGCGCGCACTCCCCAGCGCGAGCATCAGCGGCGAGCAACCCGCCCAGACTCGGAGCAGCAGAGCAGGGAACGGCAGGCAACCGGAGTGTGGGGGTTCTCTTGCCGATTGCGAGACCGGTACCGATCGCTCTACCACATACCCGATGCGTCATATACTCGATGCGTATGGAGCTATGGACGGACTGGTGGACAACATAACGGACCGTTGCTCGCTAGACGCATCATACTCCCAGATATCGGCCCTGTCAATACATGTGCCGGCGTGCCCGAGTAGCGCCCGGCCTGCCGGGGAGGCGCCACCCTGCGCCACCTATGACATGCCCGGCGCATTCCTGCTATAATCTCACGGGCTAGCAGCATACGTTGGAGCTGCGTGGACGGCACAGTGGTTCGAGCGCTCTTCCCCGGCAGCTTCGATCCGATCACGAACGGGCACCTCGACATCATCCGGCGCGCCGCTGGCCTGTTTGATGTGGTGATCGCGGCAGTCTACGCCACGCCGCGCAAAGACGTGCTCTTCTCTGTGGAAGAGCGCGTCGAGATGGTTCGCCAGGCCGTGGCGGACATCCCTAATGTCGAGGTGTGTACGTATACCGGGCTTACGGTGGACTGCGCGCGGGCCAATGGGGCGCGGGTGATCATCCGCGGGCTGCGTGCGATCTCAGACTTCGAGTACGAGCTGGAGATGGCGCACATGAACCGCGCGCTGGCGCCTGAGCTGGAGACAGTCTGCCTGATGACCACGGGTGCGCTCTCGTTCGTGCGCTCAAGCCGGATCCGGGAAGTTGCCGCGCTCGGCGGGGACATCAGCGAGTTCGTGCCGCCCCACGTGGCAGAGCAGTTGCGGCGGCGGTTTGCTCTGGCGCCGTCGGGCAGCCGTCTGCTGAAGCGAGGTGAGTGAGATCGATATCCTGTTCTTAGTCGATCGCCTGGAGTCACTCATCAACGCCGGCCAGCGTGTGCCATTTACCAATAAGATCATGATCGATGAGAAAGAGTGTCTGGACATCATCGATCAGATGCGCATCGTGGTGCCGGAGGAGATCAAGCAGGCGCGCCGCGTAAGCCAGGACCGCGATCGTATCACCGCGCAGGCCCAGGCGGAGGCGGAGCGGATCGTCAAGCAGGCGCAGGAACGGGCGGAGCAGTTGCTGCAGGAGCGCGAGCTCCTCAAGCTGGCTGAGCAGCGCTCGCAGGAGATCATCGACGAGGCGACGCGCCGGGCAGAGGAGATCCGCGAGGGAGCAGACGCCTACGCGCTGGAAGTGCTCCAGACCTTGTACGAGGAGCTCGAGCGCTACCGCCACGAGATTGAGCGCGGCATCGCCCGCCTGGAGCGCACGCTGCGCCAGGCAGCCCACTCCACCATGCCTGCGCCGGAAGTACAGGGCGGCGGCCAGGAGTAGGGCACGCCGGTGCCGGCGGAGCGGACCGGGTAGAAGAGCTGCGGCGGGCGTGGCATACGCTACGCTCACGCCGGACAGCGCGCTGATAGACGCGGGCGGTAACACGATGAATACCACGCAAGACTTGCGCTTTAACGTCGCCGGCTTGCTCAAGGCCTCGGTCGGCTCGACCCGCGAGTACCGTATCTACGCCGAGCTCCCAAGCCTGGACGACTATCGTCTTACCGAGCCCATCGAGGGCTCGGTCCGGCTGATCCGTGCTCCGGATCGCATCCTGGTGCAGGGCGAGCTCAGCACGGCGGTGGAGCTGGAGTGCAGTCGCTGCCTGGAGCGGTTCCAGCTGCCGGTGCGTATCACCCTGAGCGAGGAATACTTCCCGTCGGTGGATATCGTCACCGGGCTGCCGCTTCCGGAGCCATCCGATGAGATGGCGTTCACCATCGATGAGGCCCACGAGCTGGATCTGACCGAGGCAGTGCGGCAGAATGTCTTGGTGGAGCTGCCCATGCAGCCGCTGTGTCAAGAGCTCTGCCGGGGATTCTGCCCGCGCTGTGGTAAGAATCTGAACGAAGGCCCGTGTACGTGCACACCTGAGCCGGCGGACACTCGCTGGGAGGCGTTGCGCGAGGCCTTCGAGCAGCTGCAGCGTCAGGCAGGGCAGGGGTAAGCAGTAGTTCGTCTGTTCTCGCGCGATGTGCTGCTGCAGCATGCGGCTTTCTTTGTATTTTTTTCGTTCTAATTCAACGATAAAGCATTAGAATGTATAGCCAACACGTGTGATACCAACACTGTTAGGAGAAACGACGAGTATGGCGGCAGTACCGAAGAAGAAGCTCACGCGGCGGCGCCGTGACAACCGCCGTGCCCATATCCGTATTCAGCTCCCGGCGCTCGTGATCTGCCCGCAGTGTCGGGAGTACCGCCGTGCCCATCACGTCTGTCCCCATTGCGGGACGTACCGTGGCAGGCAGGTGCTTGAGATCAAGGGCGCAGCGTCGGAGCAGGCCGGCGGGTAGTCTCTCGCGGGATAGCCGCCATGCTTCCGCGTACATCTCCTCGATAGCGCGTCGCACGTAGCGCAGGCGGAGGGTGGTGAAGCAACGGTCCGGCTCTCTGCCTCTGGCCCTGGTCTTTCCAGGCCAGGGAGCCCAAGCTGTTGGGATGGGGCGTGATCTCTACGAGCAGGTGCCGCAAGCTCGTGAGATTTTTACGCTCGCCGATCGGGCTGTGCGCTTCCCGCTCTCCGAACTAATCTTCGAGGGACCAGCCCAGCTCCTCCAGCAGACCATCAATGCCCAGCCGGCAATTGCCACGGTGAGCCTGGCCGCGCTTGCTGCCTTGCAGGCTGCCCTGCCGGTGCCCCTGCAGCCGGTCTGCACCGCTGGTCACAGCCTGGGCGAATACACCGCGCTCGTTCCCGCCGGCGCTCTGGCCTGGACCGATGCGATTGCGCTGATCGCCGTGCGCGCACGGCTGATGCAGCGCGCCTCCGAGCAACAGCCGGGTGGAATGGTGGCCATCCTGGGTCTGGATGAGACGGCCTTGCACGAGGTCTGCCGGCAGGTGCGCGCCGAAGTGCCGGGGTCGTTCGTCACTGTGGCCAACATCAATTGTCCGGGGCAGATTGTCCTGGCCGGCGATCATGCCGGCCTAGCACGAGCACAGGAGTTGGCGGCAACGCGCGGCGCGCGCCGCGCCATCCCTCTGCCGGTGAGCGGCGCGTTCCACTCCGAGGCCATGCGCGCCGTCGCCGACCGATTGGCTGAGCGCATCCAGGCGGCGCCGATCAGACAGGCCGAGGTACCGATCATCGCAAATGTCACCGCATTGCCTCTGACTGAGCCCGCCGAGATCCGCCGCGAGCTGGCCGAGCAACTGTATAGCCCCGTGCGCTGGGAGGCTTGCGTGCGCACGATGCTCGCTGCCGGCGTGCGGACCTTCGTTGAGCTTGGGCCCGGGCAGGTGCTGGCCGGCTTGATCCGGCGTACCGATCCGTCGGCCGAGGTGTTCAACGTAGGGAGTGTTGAGGAGGCAGAGCGCGTTGCCGCTGCGCTCGCGGCCCGCCTCAGCGGGTGAGCCGGACGCGCGGGAGGAAGGACCGGACAGGAGCGATGCGGAGGGGCCGGCGGGAATCGGGCGCGGCCGACAGAAAGAGCCGCTCCTGTCTCACCTGGGGCCCGCGCCGGCCGGCACTTCCCGACCCATTCTGGACGCGCCGCGTCCTCATCTTCGGAGGCTTGCCGTGAAGGATCGGGTGACCCTCGTGACCGGCGCCTCGGGCGGCCTGGGGAGCGCCATTGCCACGCACCTGGGGAGCTTGGGCGCCATCGTTGCCGTGCATTACCACACCAATGAAGCGTCTGCCTGTCAGGTCGCCGAGCGGATCCGCCAGGCAGGCGGACAGGCGGAGGTTTTCCAGGCTGATGTCAGCCAGGCCGATCAGGTCGAGCAGCTGATCGAACAGGTCGTGGCACGGTTCGGCCGCCTGGAGCATCTGGTGAATAACGCCGGGGTGACGCGCGATACGCTGCTGGTGCGCATGTCCGAGTCGGACTGGGACACGGTTCTGGACACAAACCTCAAATCTGCGTACCTCTGCACGCGCGCTGCCCTGCGGCCGATGCTGCGGCAGCGCTATGGGCGCATCGTTAACATCTCCTCAGTGGTCGGCTTGATGGGCAACGCCGGACAGGCTAACTACGCCGCAGCGAAGGCCGGGTTGATCGGCTTCACCCGAGCTGTGGCGCGGGAGGTCGCCTCACGCAATATCACCTGTAACTGCATCGCCCCCGGCTTCTTCCTGACGCGCATGACCGAGCACTTGCCGGCGGAGTTGCAGGAACGGCTCAAGCAGCAGATCCCCCTCGGCCGCTTTGGCCAGCTGGAGGAACTCGCCGCGGCAGTCGCCTTTCTGCTCTCGCCCGGCGCTGCCTACATCACCGGCCAGGTACTCGTCGTTGACGGCGGCCTGGTAATGGACTGAGGGACTGCTCTCCGTGCACCGCAGCAGCAAGAGGGAGAGATGTTCCGCAAGGTGTTAGTTGCTAACCGAGGAGAGATCGCGCTGCGTATCATCCGCGCCTGTCACGAGGCGGGCATCCCAACGGTGCTTGTCCATTCAGAAGCCGACCGCGACTCGCTGCCGGTCCGGCTCGCCGACGAGACGGTATGTATTGGCCCCGGCCCCGCGGCGAAGAGTTACCTGAACATTCCCAATATCATCAGCGCGGCGCTGATCACCGGGGCGGATGCAGTCCACCCCGGTACCGGCTTTCTCGCCGAGAATCCTTACTTCGCTGAAATCTGCGAGCAGTGTCATCTTACGTTCATTGGACCGGCGCCGGAGACGATCGAGCGCATGGGCGACAAGTCTGCGGCGCGAGAGCTTATGCGTGCCGCGGGCCTGCCCGTCATCCCCGGCACCGACCATCCGCTGCGGTCGCTGGAGGAGGCCTTGGAGGCGGCGCAGTCTCTTGGGTACCCGGTGATGCTCAAAGCAGTCGCCGGCGGCGGCGGCCGGGGGCTGCGCGTGATCAGCAGTGAGGCAGAGCTCCAGCAACTGTTCCCCATCGCCCAGGCGGAGGCGCAGGCGTCGTTCGGCAATGGCCAGCTCTATCTGGAGAAGCTGATCGCCCCGGCGCGGCACGTCGAGGTACAAATACTGGGTGACCGCTATGGCCGGGTTATCCATCTCGGCACGCGTGGCTGCTCTGTGCAACGCCGGCACCAGAAGCTTATCGAGGAAGCGCCGGCGCCCGGCCTCTCTCGAGAACTCCAAGAACAGATCTGTGTCGCGGCAGTGCGGGGAGCTGCGGCGATTTCGTACTATAACGCCGGCACGATGGAGTTCCTGGTCGACGAGCAAGACCGGTTTTATTTCATGGAGATGAATACGCGCTTGCAGGTGGAGCACACGGTTACGGAAGCGATCAGCGGCATCGATCTCGTCAAAGAGCAGCTCCGCATCGCTGCGGGGGAACCGCTGGGACGCACCCAGGAACAGCTCATGCTCTTTGGGCACGCGATCGAGTGCCGCATCACGGCCGAGGACCCCGACCGGCGCTTTGCTCCCGACTGTGGCGAGATCACCGCTTATTTACCGCCGGGTGGCCCGGGCATCCGCGTTGATTCGCATGTGTTCCCCGGCTATGTCATGCCGTCGTTCTATGATTCGCTGCTGGCGAAGCTCATTGCCTGGGGAGCAACGCGCGACGAAGCCATTGCGCGAATGGACCGGGCGCTGACAGAATATGTTATAGATGGGGTAAAGACCTCCCTGCCGTTTCACCGGCGTGTCATGGCTGATCCCGTCTTTCGGCAAGGAGCGGTGCGGCTAGACTTCGTCGAACGTCTGCTTGAGGGCTCCCTATGAGCGGGCCGGCGCTGCCGTGGAACGAGGATGCCCTGATTCCGGCGACCGGGGCGCACGCCGACCGGCGGAGCGGCCGTGGTGTAGCGCTGCAGGCGCTCTACGAAATTGATATCACCCGTCATGATCCGGACACTGTGCTGGCCTATCTCCAGGAGAACCAGCCGGTCACAGAAGAGGCCGCGCGCTACGCTCGCCGGCTGGTGCACGGGGTGCTCCAGCACCAGAGTGAGATCGACCAGCTGATCCGCGAGGTAGCACCGGCCTGGCCGCTCGAGCAGATGGCCACTGTCGATAAGAACATCCTGCGGCTTGCGATTTTCGAACTGCTATTTGATAATGAAGTGCCGGATAAGGTCGCTATCAACGAGGCCGTGGAGCTGGCCAAGCTTTTTGGTGGCGAGACGTCGCCCCGGTTTGTGAATGGCGTCCTGGGCACGATCGCCAGCCGGTACGGACGCGCCGGGCGACGAAGTCACAGCGGCTGAGCCCTATCTGCCGTCCAGCCTCGGGAGGTGAGACGGTGAGCAAGACGGTCTACGAGCGCGTGCGACGACTTGTCGCTGATACGCTTGGCGTAGACGAGGCCGAGGTTACCCCCGACGCCGACTTTCTTGATGATCTCAATGCCGATCCCAACGAGGTAGCGGAGCTATTGCTCAGCATCGAGGAGGAATTTGGTATTCGTATTCCTGAGGACGACGCGGCGAACCTGCGCACGGTGCGCGATACCGTGGAGTACGTCCAGGACCTGGTAGAATAGCATTGTGTAGCGCCACCCGCTCGGGGCCCGGCGATGGAAGCCCGAGCGGGTGGCTTGTGAGAAGGCAGGATCATCTGCTGCGCGATCATGTGCAGCGTCCGGCGGTGTTGCATCTTTCGCCGCCGGGGGAGTGCAGACGAGGGTGAGTAGCCCCACATTGACATCACGCAAAGCGGCGCGGCCCCGGCGATCGCAGAACCCGTTTCAGCCGTTGCTGAACACGTTGAAGATCTTCTCCCCGCGCGCCTGGCGCGAGTGGCTCAACGCGCCGGCCTCTGAGGAGGAGATGACCATCACCGAGCACCTCGCAGAACTGCGCGCGCGGCTGATGGTCAGCCTCGTTGCCGTGCTGCTGTGCACAATAGTGGCCTTTGTGTTCTCCCATAAGTTGATGGAGATCGTGCTGGCCCCACTGCTCGCTACCGGCAAGAAGGTCGTGGTCCTGGGGGTCACGGAGGGCTTCTTCACCCAGATGAAGGTGGCCCTCTACGCCGGGATCATTCTGGCCATGCCGGTGATCGTCTATGAGGTCGGTGCCTTCATCGCTCCGGCGCTCCAGCCGAACGAGAAGCGCTGGCTGCTCTCGCTCGTGCCGGGTGCAACACTCCTGTTCATTCTTGGGGTGCTCTTTGCGTATTTTGTGACCTTGCCGGCAGCGATCAACTTCCTGGTGAACTTCATCGATCCGCAGTTCGCCGAGACCCAGCCGCAGCTTGAGAAGTACCTGACCTTCGCCACACGCATGGTCCTCGCCATCGGGGTGACCTTTGAGATCCCGATGTTCGTCTGGTTCTTGGCGAAGTTGAAGATCATCAACGCCAAGCAGCTCTCCGGATTTCGCCGCTACGCCATTGTCATTGCGGCGATCTTTGCCGCCATTATCACGCCGACTGGCGATCCGGTGAACATGGCGTTGGTGGGCGTGCCGGCATATCTCCTGTACGAGCTGGGCGTACTACTCGCTCGCCTGGCCTAGGCCGGCTGCGCACTCCTCGCTGGCTTTCTGCCTCCTGCTGAGTCCAGAGAGGGAGAGCCCGCTACTGGTTGCGCTGGGGGAGCAGCGGACGCTCCTCAAGCCGGTGGGCCACCATGCTCCCGCCAAGCCCTAGGCCGAGGACGGTGCAGGCGCCTCCGGCGAGAACGAGCGTTGTCGTCAGACCGATGCGCTCCGCCAGCGCACCCTCAAGCAGGCTGCCCACTGGCGTGGTCCCGGCATTGACCATCACCCAGAGGCCCATCACCCGCCCCACCAGCGCATCAGGCACAGCAAGCTGCAAAGTAGCGTTGGCTGTGGCGAGGTACCCAATTGAGCACAGGCCCACCAGCGCAAGTGCCGGCACCGCAACCCAGAGCGAGCGGGAGGCGGCAAAAAGGATCAGCCCGAGGCCGGTGCCGGCGGCCAGGATCGCCATGGCGCGCTCGGGGTGGTGCGCCACAACTCGTGCCCCACTCAGCAGCGCCCCGGCGATGGCGCCGGCGCCGACCGCGGTGAGAAGTATCCCGTAGGCGTCGGGGCCGGCGGCCAGGGCATCGCGGGCAATCGCCGGTAGAAACGCCTGGTAGGGAAGCGCGACTAGCCCGACCCAGCCGGTGATAAGCAGCAACCGTCGTGTGGGACCGTGATGCCAGGCAAACGCCAGCCCTTCGCGCAGCGCCTGCAGCCACGGAGCGGGCTGGCGGCGCTCGCCGGGAGGAAGGCGGATGAGCCAGACGGAAACGAGTACCCCCAGCATGCCGGCAGTCGCCAGCTCCAGGCATGCTGCCGCGCCGAAGCGGCTGAGCACCACGCCCGCCAGCGCCGGCCCGATGACACGCGTGAGATTGAAACGGGCAGAGTTGAGGGCGATCGCCTCACGCAGACGATCGGGTCCGACGAGGTCTTTGATAAAGACCGACCAGGTCGGCCAAAGCACAGCGTTGCAGAGCCCTAGGGCCAGCGAAGTGAGGAGGATAAGCGGCACGGCCACGTGGCCGGTCGCGGCCAGCAGCGCCAGCGCGCCAAGCGCAAGCGTGCCACCGGCCTGGCTCACCAGTACCAGCGTTCGTCGCTCTACTCGGTCGGCTAGTGCGCCGCCCAGGCTGCCGAGCACCAGCAGCGGCGCCATCTGCGCGAAGTTAGTCAGGCCAAGGATGAAGGCAGAATTGCTCAGCTCCAGGACAAGCCAGCCGACCGCCACCGCCTGGAACCAGGAGCCGGTGGCCGACACGAATGAGCCGGCCATAAAGAGGGCATAGTTCCGGTTGATGAAGACCCCCACGAGCCAGCGCGCGAGGGCACTCTGCAGGCCGGCTGAAGGTTTAGAGAGGTCGAGTGTCATCTGCCGTAGTATACCAGCCGGGCGCCGTTACCTTAGAACCTGCAGCACTCCTGGCTACCGGTGCAGCCTATCGGTGCGTACACAAACAGGCCATTTGCGCTACTTATCCTCCGAGATGAAGGTCAAGGTGAGCTTCTTGCCGTCCGTGCCGAGTTCAGTGGCAGGGAAGATGCGAGCGGCATCCGGGAGGTATGCCGCCGGATCAGTCAGGGAAGGGCTGAAGTGCGTCAGCCAGAGGCGCTGCACTCCAGCCTGGGCCGCCAGATGTGCAGCCTCCTGGAACGTCATATGGCCGCGCTCCGCCGCGCGCTCCGCCTCGGCCGGGTCACCGTACATGCCCTCGCACACCAGCAGATCGACGCCTCTCACGAACTCAATGAGCTGCGGCACCGGCCGAGTATCGGTCACGAACGCCACCGCCAGGCCGCGCCGCGGCGGACCGAGCACGTCATCGGGGGTCGCCGCGCCGCCTTCCCAGCGCACCGTCTCCCCGGCCTGGAGCGCCTTCCACAGGTGCAGCGGCACTCCCAGCGCCCGCGCCCGCTCCGGATCGAAACGGCGCCCGCGCGGCACCTCAAGGCGGTACGCAAAGCAGGACACACTGTGCCCCACCGGCAGACAGGCGCACTGAAAGCCCCCGGCCTCAAAGCGCTCCTCATCCTGAAGCTCGCGCACATAGAGCTGATAGGGCAGGTGGGGAGCCAGCGCTGCCATAAGGTGATGCAGCACCCGCGCTGTCCCCGCCGGTCCAACGTGCATCAGCGGCGCAGTACGATCGCTCTGGGCAAGCAGATGCCACAGGCCGGCCAAGCCGCCGATGTGATCGGCGTGCAGGTGCGTCAGCAGCACTGCTTCCAGTCCGGCCACGCCCCAGCCGGCCTGCCGAAGGCTCACCTGCGTGCCCTCACCGCAGTCGATCAGCACCATGCTTCCGCCGGTACGGAGCAGCAGGGCGGAGAGCCAGCGGCCCGGCAGCGGCATCATGCCGCCGGTGCCAAGCAGGCAGACGTCAAGCATCAGCTGCTCCTCGACCGTCTCGGGGAAAACGCACCTGCTCTGGTTGTCCCCCGGCCTCGAGGCACAGGTACTTTGCGGTTTTCATTGCTCCGCGCGATCATGTCAGCCACGACTGCCGACGAAAGGCGTACTTGGGGATGCCCGCTCCATACTAGACTGGCTCTATTTACTACTTACTACCGGTTACTACCGGAGGACAGTTTGCCGCCTTGGTAGAGCGCTCTACCGGCTAGCCTTCCCTATTCAAGCACAGGCAGCCCGCATTCCCAAGTAAGCTGCTTGGTGACCGCTCTCTGTCGCTTTGCCGTCACCTTCGAGCCACTTGGTGACACCGATCTGCCGGCCGCTCTCCCGAAGGGTATAATTGGGGCAGACCCATTACAATCAGGGCAAACATCCGAACGTAAGGACGTCTTGCCCCACCGTACTGGCCGTACTGAAGGTATGCCCATGGTTGCACGCCTGCTCCGCTTCGTTGGCTTGCTGGGCGCCCTGGTGGCGATGCTTGCCGCTGGCCAGGCGGCCACGGCCTCACTGCGGCCGGTCTACGTGATCCGTGTGAGCGGCACTATTGACAGCATCAACGCACAGTATTTGCAGCGAGCGCTGCAGCAGGCCCAGCACGACGGAGCTGAACTGCTGCTCCTGGAGATCAACACCCCCGGGGGATTGGACAGCTCGATGCGGGCCATGTTCCAGGCGATGCTGACGTCGCCGGTGCCGACGGTAGCCTATGTCGCGCCGGCCGGCGCCCGCGCGGCGTCCGCCGGGGTGTTTATCGTCATGGCGGCGAACGTGGCAGCGATGGCACCCGGCACAAACATTGGCGCGGCCCACCCGGTCAGCGCCGGCGGTCCTATGGACCAGGTCATGGCCGAGAAGGTCACCAACGACGCTGCGGCAACGCTCCGCGCCATCGCCGAGCAGCGCGGGCGTAACGCTGAGTGGGCCGAGCAAGCAGTACGCGAGAGCAAATCTATCACGGCCACGGAGGCGCTGGAGCTAAAGGTCATTGACCTCATCGCGGCCGACCGGCAGGAACTCCTGCACAAGCTGGACGGCCGCACGGTGACAACCGCGGCGGGGGAGCGAACACTTTCCACGCGCGACGCACCGGTGCGTGAGCTGCCCATGACCCCTGCCGAAGCCATCCTGCATCGCTTGATCGACCCGACGATCGCGTACATCCTGCTGACCATCGGTGCCTATGCCCTGCTTGCCGAACTGTTTAATCCGGGCCAGATCCTGCCCGGCATCGTCGGCGCGCTCTGTCTCATTCTGGCGTTTGTGGCTCTGGAGCAGCTCCCGCTGAACTGGGGCGGGCTGGCCCTCCTGGCCCTGGCCATTGTCCTGTTCGTTCTAGAAATAAAGATTACCAGCCACGGCCTGCTCACCCTTGGTGGGGTGATCGCCTTTGTTCTGGGCTCGCTGATGCTCTTCGCACCGCTGACGCCTCCCGACGTGCGCGCGCCGGTGATGCGTGTGTCACCCTGGGTGATTGCGACCATGACGCTGGCCACCGTCGGCTTCTTCAGCTACCTGGTCGGCGCTGGGCTGCGTGCCCAGCGTGCCGGCCCGGTGATGGGGCCGCATGCGCTGATCGGCGCTATCGGCGTGGCGGAGACCGACCTGAATCCTACGGGCAGCGTGCTCGTGCATAGTGAAAGCTGGTCGGCCATTGCCGAGCCGCGCAGTAAGCTCGACGCGCCCATTAAAAAGGGCGAGCGTGTACGCGTGAAAGCAGTGGAAGGATTGCGGCTGCGGGTAGAGCGTGCCTAACGGCACCGCAGAGGATCACCGGAGATCACTCAAGCAGAGCACATCAGAAGCAAAGCACACCAGAACAGTAGGAAGGAGCGATGTACGACCATGGTAACGGCGCTTGCAGTTCTCGTCGTCCTCGTGCTCCTGTTTGCTTGGATGAGCATCAAAGTCGTGCCGGAGTACCAGCGGCTGGTGGTCTTCCGGCTGGGCCGCGTGATCGGCGCAAAAGGGCCGGGACTGGTGCTGGTGCTGCCGATCATTGACCAGGTGCGCCGGCAGGACCTGCGCGAGACCTACCTGGAGATCCCGCATCAGACGTGCATCACCAAAGATAATGCCCCCATCTCGGTGGACTTCTTGATCTATTCAAAGGTAGTCGATCCGGTGGCTGCAGTGGTGCAAGTGTCGAACTATGCCGGAGCGGCGCAGGGCATCGCCACGACCACGCTGCGGGCGGTGATTGGCGACATCATGCTCGATGAAGTGCTGGCCAAGCGTGAGGAGATCAACCAGATCCTGCGCGCCAAGCTGGACGAGGTAACTGAGCGCTGGGGCGTGAAGGTCACCAGCGTAGAGATCCGCGAGATCGAGCCGCCGCGCGAAGTCCAGGAGGCGATGAACCGCCAGATGTCGGCCGAGCGCAACCGTCGCGCCCTGGTCACCGAGAGCCAGGGCAAGCGCGAGGCGGCCATCCTGGTAGCCGAAGGTGAGAAGCAGGCAGCTATCCTCAAGGCCGAGGGCGAGAAGCAGGCGCTGGTGTTGCGCGCTGAAGGCGAGCGGCAGGCCGCCGCGCTGCGGGCGGAGGGCTTCGCCCTGGCCCTCCAGAACATCTTCAATGTGGCCCGCGGGCTCGACTCGAAGACCATGGCCCTCCAATACCTGGAGACGCTCAAGGCGCTGGGAGAAGGACCCGCTACCAAGTTCATCTTCCCGATGGAGTTCACCAATTTGCTGCGCCCCCTCACTGACCTGGCCGATCGCGCCTTCAGCGATGGCTCGCCAGCGCCTGCAGAGGAGGAAAAGGTACATGGTACATAGTGCACCTTACGCACTATGCACCAGGCGTGCAGCGAGCGGCGGGCCGAGCAGCAAGAACCCCACGACCGCAGCGGTGATCGCGGCCACCAGCACGGCGCCGGCAGCCATGTCCTTGGCGTCGCGGGCGATAGGGTGCCAGCGCGGCGAGGCCAGGTCCACGGCGCGCTCGAGGGCTGTGTTCACCACCTCGGCGACCAGGACCAGCCCCACCATTGCGGCCAGTAACGCGAGCTGGACCGGCGGGAGCTGAAGCCACACCGCCAGGGCGCCGACGGTCAGGGCAATCGCCCCGTGCAGGCGTGCGTGCGGCTGGGTCAGGAACACGCGCCAGATGCCGCGTCCGGCGCAGGTGAACTTCTCCGCCTCACGGCTGACCCAGTTCCGCGAGCGAGCAGCCGCGGCTGCTTCTTCCAGAACATGGTCGGCGTATGGGACGTGTGACTGGACATCCAGCGTCGGCGTGCGAAAGGGACCATACCTGTCCACAGCAGATCTATCCTGGTTACGTTCCTCGTTACGTTCTAGTTATGAGAATTAAAAAGTTAAAGTTACAGACCTTCCCGGTTGCTCAATCGGGCAACCGGTGAGACGTATAGGCATGCCCACCTGACCGGGCATCCGCCGCCGATGCGGCGGATACCATACACCCTGTTTGTAGGGGCGCAGCGCGCTGCGCCCCTCCTACCGGCGCACCCACCGTCTGCTGGATCGACGTTGGGCGTCCTGCGTGGTACCATCGTGTACCCTTGTAGGGGCACGGCAGGCCGTGCCCCTACGGTGTACCTACCATTCGACCGGGCTTCCGGGCCGGGCGCCCTGCATGTGCCATGGTAGGGGCGCAGCGCGCTGCGCCCCTACCGGTGGGCCTTATCACCGCCCGCCGGGGCATCCCCGGATCGATGTTCAGTGCCCTGGATGCCCTGGTGTAGGGGCACGGCCTGCCGTGCCCCTACCGGCTGCCACGACCGCCCCTGGGGCAGGCACAGGGACCTGCCCCGACCGGTTGCCACGACCAGGCGGTCCGATCCAATGTTATGTACATTATAGGCTCTGGCCTGTTCGGGGTGTCACGCTGATCTGCGGGCCCGGCAGCCGCTACTTTATTCAACGCTTGAACAGACGGCTCGTTATTGCCGCGGCAGCAGTGGCCCGGCTCAGCCGCTCGGTCGCGGCGGTACGCCGGCAGCGGCGAGGGCGGCTTCCTCCCGGCGGCGCATCTCCGCCTGCTGTGCCGGATTTTCGTGATCATAGCCCAGCAGGTGTAAGAGGCCATGTGCGAATAGGTAGGCCACCTCTCGCTCGACGGAATGGCCGTACTCCTCTGCTTGTTGTACCGCAACCGGGGCGCACAGCACAATATCACCCAGGTGTAGTACGCCGTCGGGGGGAGCCACGAAGGGCGAGGGCTGCGTCCAGTCGATCAGCGGGAACGAGAGCACATCGGTGGGTGCATCCACGCCGCGCTGCTCGCGGTTGATCTCGCGCATCGCCTCCGTGTCGACGATGGTGAGGCCCAGCTCAACGCGGCCCGTTAGTCCCTCAGCCGCGAGCACGGCACGAGCCACACGTTCGAACAGCGCCGCGTCGATCCCCTGCAGCAGCGGAGCCTCCTCGGACAGCGTGAGCTCGACCGCCAGCGCAGCCGCTTCGGCGGCTTGCTCAGGATCCTGCGCCCGGCGCTCGGCGTGTGCTACCTGTTCCTCGCCCTCGTCTTGTGCCATCTGTACCGCTCACGCAACCTAATTCGCACACCAGCGGCCATGCGGTGCATCGCTGCACCTGCGCGCGTGCCGCCTGCGATTCTAACAGGAACCCTGCCCCGGTCGCAGGTACGGCCAGACAGGCGGTATCCCTGGACCGGCGGGGACAATCACCCGGCAGGACAGGCACTTTCCCCCTTGCGCCGCGCCGCCACGACCCCATATGTGTAAGGTGGAGCCCTACGGGTGCCCAGGGCCTCTCTCCACCGACCGGTGCGCCTCTATGGTACGGCTAGGGCCGGGCACGGCCGGATCCGAGAGCGTGCCCTGTCTCTGGTCTGTCGCCCGAGACGATCTGTAGTTCGTGATCTCGTGCATCCAGCTAGTGCCCCTGTCGCCCAGAGAGTTACGTTCTAGATCGTAGGCGTCGAGCGCACCGGTGGAAGCGAGCACAGCCTTCCCCAGAAAGAACCGAGCGGGCGGCCTGCGCGCGGGGCAACCCGGGCGCGCCGGGATGAGCGAAGGCCGGGGCGGTCTCCGCGCTCTGCCATCCCTCGCCGCGCTGGCCGGGGGCCGCGCGCTAGTGTGGCTGCTCGTGGCAGCCACCGGCGCGCTGGCGCTGGCCTGGGCCGCGGTGATCCTCCTGCTTGAGGGGGTGCAGTTCGCCGTGGTGGCGCCGGAGGCGCTGGCTGGCGTGGAAGCGGCCTCTGCCCTGGCGCGACTGTTCGGAGCGCTGGTGCTCTTCCTGTTCCCTGAAGGGGCGCGGCAGGCCGGGCAGCCGGCGGGCACCGAGCGGCTGCGCTGGGTGGCCGTCGGTCTGCTGGCGCTGGGCCTGGGCACGCTGACGTTCGGCTATACACACCCGCTGCTGGTCGGGCCACCCGATCCGAGCAGCGCAGTCTATGCCTCTACGGCTGTGTGGAGCACCGCCGGAGCACTGTTCGTAGTGGGGCTGGTGCCGGACCGCCCGCGGCGCTTCTCTCCAGGGGGAGCGGTGGCCTGTCTGGCCTGCTGCGGTATCCTGGGAGCCATCCTCCTCGGCTTTGGCGAAGCCCTGCCGCGGCTCGTCCCGGCCGGCAGCCTGAAGCTGGCCGCGGCCACGGCAGAGACGCCCCTGCATGGCTTGACCGGCTGGTACTGGGCGCTGGCGCCGGTGCCCCTGGCGCTGAGTACCGCGGCGGCCTGTGGCGCCGGCCGCCGCTTCGCCCGCGGGGAGGCGGGCGGCTGGCTGCTGCTGGCGATGGTGCTGCTGGCCGTCTCGCAGGTGCACAACCTCTTCTGGCCGGCAGCGTACAGCCGGGTGCTGACCACCAGCAACCTGCTGCGGCTGGCCTTCGCTGCGGTGGTAGCAGTTGGCGGCATTCTGGAGCTGCGGCGCGCCGCGGCGGAGCGCGCCGCCTTGTTGGCTGCCGAGCAGGAGTGCTCGCGGCGGCTGCGCGAGCTGGCTGTGCTCAAAGCCGACCTCACTGCCATGGTCGCGCACGAACTCAGCTCGCCGCTGGCAGCTATCCGCGGGCTGGCTGCGATGCTGGCCACCGGCGAGCTGGGACGCGAGGAGCAGGCGCGCACGATCGCCGCCATCCAGGCTGAGGCCGGTATGCTGGCGGCGCTGGTGGCCGATGTGCAGGCTATCGCTACGGTCGAGCATGACGAGTTCGCCGTGCGGCCGCGGCCGGTGCCGCTGGAAGTGCTGCTGGCCGATGCAGCGGCCTTCGCCCACACCCTGCCCGGTAGGCATCCCCTGCGTCTGGAATGCGGCGCTGGCGGCCGCGTGCTGGCCGATCCCGAACGTATCGGCCAGGTGCTGCGCAACCTGCTGAGCAACGCGGCCAAGTACTCGCCGGAGGGTGCGCCAATCGAACTACGCGCCTGCCCGGCGGGCCGGTGCGTGCGCATCGAGGTGACCGACCACGGCTGGGGCATCCATCCCGACGACCTGCCGCATATCTTTGAGAAGTTCGGGCGCGGGCGCACCGGGCGCGGCCGCGCGACGCCGGGGCTGGGTCTGGGCCTGTACCTCTCGCGGCGGATCGTGCAGGCGCACGGTTCTGAGCTGCGCGTGTGCTCGACGCCGGGCCAGGGCTCAACCTTCAGCTTTGAGCTCGAGGAAGTACAGTGATCCGCGTGCTGCTGGTGGACGACCATGCCTCCTTCCGCCAGCCGCTGGCCTTTCTGCTGAGCCGTGAGCCGGACATCACGGTAGTCGGCCAGGCCGGCACGCTAGCTGAGGCACGGCGGTTGCTGCGTGACATCGACGTGGCGGTGATCGACCTGGCCCTGCCCGACGGGGACGGGGTCGCCCTGATCGAGGAGCTCCGCGCGGTGAACCCGAGGGCAGCGGCGCTGGTGCTCACGGCAAGCACTGACCGGCGGCATCTAGCCCGCGCGGTGGAGGCCGGGGCGGTGGGCGTGCTGCACAAATCGGCAGAGGTAGTCGAGATCATCGCGGCGATCCGGCGGCTAGGCGCCGGGGAGTGGCTGCTCACCCCGCGGGAGATCGTCGAACTGCTGCGGCTGGCCGGTCAGCAGCGCGAGCAGTGCCGCGAGGCTGAGGCAGCGCTGGCGCGGCTCACCGCGCGGGAGCGGGAGGTGCTCCAGGCCCTGGCAGATGGCCTGAGCGACCGCGAGATCGCCGCGCGGCTGCATATCAGCTCAGAGACCGTGCGCGCTCATATGAGCAACATCCTCAGCAAGCTCGGGGTGCAATCGCGCCTGCAAGCTCTCGTCTTCGCCCTTCGCCACGGCGCGGTGACCATCGAGTAGCGCAGGTTCCGCGTCCCTGCCGCCACCAAGGTCCCCATCGCATCGTAACTCGTAAAGGCGGCCATGAGGGGCCGCCTGGAGCCCCGCGGCTGCCCCCGGACCGCGGGCAGCCCCAAGGACTATGGGCGTCCAGAGCGACCGCGAGTACCATCGGGGGACAGCCGGTGTCGCGCGAGTGTCCTGCGAGAGGGGACAGAAGTGGTGGCATAGCCGGCGATAGAAAGACCACTCTGGGTGCGACAACACGAGCTCCTTATACCCTCACGCTAATGTAAGCCAAAAGGGTGACAGTGTGGCTCCCTTAAATGAGGGAAACCGGCGTACCGCGTTTGTGGGACCAAAAGATCACGCGGTTCGCGGATGGCAGGAGCGCGGCCATCCGCTACTCTTGAATGTGAATGGGCTCTTCACACCCACGGTACAAATACCTGGGCTGCGGTCCCGCCTGGGGGTACGATCAGCGCAGGATCGCCAGACCCTCGACCTCGGACGCGACGACGCGCAGGCTGTACCTGGGCACCTGGCCTGCGCCGAGCGAGTGGTGCAACCGGCCGAGCAGCGTTTGCCGGCCGGTTTTTTCTTTAGCGCCGGTGTACGTTCGGCACAGGGTCAACGAAGGTAGGGCGCCAGACGCCCATAGGGGTGGAGGAGGCCGGGGGCGCAGGGACGCTCCGCGCATGCCGGCACTCAGGAGAAGAGAATGTCCAAGGGGATGCATGCACGACACGCTCGGAAGCCACACGCACGCGCTGCAACGGCCCGGCGGTCCGGCGGCGGACGGCTCTGGGCCGTGCTTCTGGTTGTCATGATGGTGCTGGGCTTCGTCGCGCCCGGAGTGCTCGGTTCCGCCGCGGCGCAGACGCCGCCGTCGCCGGTGCCGACCGCCACCGCCACCGGCAGCATCAACGGCCAGGGCACCGCGACGCAGGTGACTGCCACCCCGGCCGCCACGGCCACCGCCACGGCCACGCCCACAGTGCCGGCCGAGAACGGGCCGCGCGTGCCCCTGATCGTCAAGTTCAAGCCTGCCGCCAGCGCAGCCGACATCGACGCGGCGATCAAGGCGGCGGGCGGGCAGAGCGTGCGTGAGCTCCCGCAGATTAGAAGCCGTGTCATCAGCGTCCCCGAGCATGCCCGCGACCAGATCCTGGCAGCCTACCAGAAGCACAATGCGGTGGAGCGCGCCGCCGCTGCGGTGAAGCTGGCCAAGGCCGGGACACCCAACGACCCCGGCTACGCCCAGCAATGGGCCCTGCCCAGGATCGGCTGGGACCAGGCCTACGGTGTGGTACCCGTGAGCGGCACAGCGAAGATCGCCGTGCTGGACACCGGCGTGGACGCCGCGCACCCCGACCTGGCCGGGCGCATGGCCACCGGGCAGAGCTTTGTGGGCGGCAACCCCGACAGCGACCCCAACGGCCATGGCACCGCCTTGGCCGGCATCGCCGCGGCGGCAGTGAACAACGCCACCGGCGTGGCCGGCGTGGCCTACGCCGCAGGCGTGAGCATCTCGTCCGTGCAGGTGCTTGGCGCCGACGGCACCGGCTGGGACGCCGACGTGGTTGCCGGCGTGCTGTGGGCGGCCGACAACGGCGCCAGCGTCATTCTGATGGGCTTCAGCAGCACGGCGTACTCCGCCGCGCTGGCGGATGCGCTGGCCTACGCCTGGGGCAAGGGCGCCGTGCTGGTGGCTGCCACCGGCAACGACGGCTCCTCGGCCACCACCTATCCGGCCGGCATGCCCAACGTCATCGGCGTGGCCGCCACCGACCTGAACGACGCCGTGATCTCCAGCAGCAACACCGGCAGCGCCGCTGTGGGCGCGCCCGGCGCGGGCATCTACACCACGCAGGCGGGCGGTGGCTACGGCACGGCAGGCGGCACCTCGGCCGCCGCGGCGCACGTGGCCGGGCTGGCCGCGCTGCTGCGCGCCGCCGGCAAGAGCAACGCCGACGCCGCCAACCAGATCCGCGGCGCCGTCGATCCAATCAGCGGCAGGCCCTTTGGCCGCATCAACGTAGCCAAGGCCCTCGGCGCTCCAGTTGCCCCGCTGCCCACGGCTACACCGGTACCGGCAACACCCACGCCGGGCGCCACGCCAACGTACTCGATCGCAGCGACCGTAGACAGCGTCACCACGGTCATTCGCGAACAGACATGCGCGACGGCCCAGACGACCTTTGTGAGCGGAAGCACGGTATGTGCGCACGCCGAGGTAACGATCACTGGAGGTGGAACCGCCGATTACCGCCTGCAATGGTATGAACCAGGCAATTCAAACCCCGTTCGAGATGTGCTGTTCGACAACAAGAAGGCCGGAACATATTCCCATAACGACACGTACCGAGTCGCTACAGTCGGCACATGGACGTTCCTTGTGTGTAAAACGAAGAATGCAGGGAGCTGCTCGAGCGGAAACAGATCGGGCGCGGTCACTTTTACTGTCACTGGCAACACTCAGCCAGTAGCGGCGTCTCAGAGCGTCGCAACTCTTGAAGACACAGTGAAAACCATCACCCTTTCGGGGTCCGATGCGGATGGAAATAACCTTAGCTTTAGCATCGCTACGGGCCCGAGTCACGGCTCTTTGAGCAGCATCGGGACAGTCACCTGCACACTCAATACGCCGAGCTCCGGCACTACCACCTGTACGGCGAACGTTACCTATACCCCGAATGCTGATTACAATGGTGCCGATAGCTTCACTTTCAAGGTAAACGATGGCACAGGCGCATCCAACGCGGAATCGGCACCGGCTACGGTCTCCATCACTATTAATCCAGTCAATGACAAGCCAGCAGCCGCGGCTACGCCAAACAGCCTTACGATCAACGAAGACGCGCCTGCCCAGACCATCACGCTCAGCGGCACAGACGTGGAAACCGCACCTGCTAACCTGGTCTTTACGATCACGCAAGCGCCGGGCAAGGGCGTCTTGAAGGCGGGAGCCACAACGTTAACGGCTGGATCGACCCTCACTGGTAGCCCGACAAGTATCACCTATACGCCCAATGCCAATGCGAATGGCAGCGACAGCTTCAAGTTCAAAGTCACCGACACGGGAGACCCTACCGGCTGCTCGGGCGCTCCTTGCTCGCCAGCACTTGACTCTGATGAGGTCACAGTCGCTATCGGGATCGCCTCGGTGAACGACCCACCCGCAGGCGCTGACAAGACGGTGACCACCAATGAAGACACCGCCTACACCTTCGCGAGCAGCGACTTCGGCTTCAGCGATCCGTCTGACACGCCGCCGAACGCCTTCAAGGCAGTCAAAATCACGGCCTTGCCGGCGAAGGGGACGCTCAAGCACAACGGTGTCTCTGTAACGGCAGGTGCCTTCATTGCGGCGAGTGACATCAGCGCCGGCAAATTAACCTTTGAGCCGGTAGCGAACCAGAGCGGGACGCCGTATACGAGCTTTACCTTCCAGGTGCAGGACGACGGCGGTACGGCTAACGGCGGGGTAGACCTTGATCCTACGCCTAACACGCTCACGATCAACGTCACACCCGTGAATGACGCACCGGTGGCAGCCAACGACAGCTACAGCACCGATGAGGATACTCTACTTACCGTGGCTGGCCCTGGCGTGCTGGGCAACGACACCGACGTAGACGGCGACAGCCTCAGTGCAGTCCTGGTGAGCGGCCCCAGCCATGGAACGCTCACGCTGAACCCTGATGGTTCGTTCACCTATACACCAAACCTCAACTTCAATGGGAACGACAGCTTCACCTACAAGGCTACTGATGGTAGCCTCTTCTCCAACGTGGCTACAGTGACCATCACAGTGAACCCGGTCAACGACCCACCGACCATCACTGTGAACAACGCTACTGTGACAGTGAACGAAGGCCAGCAAGCAACCAACAGCGGCTCTTATAGTGACCCGGACGGCGACGCGGTTACCCTTACCGCCTCCATCGGTACAGTAACCGGCACAAACAGTGGCACCTGGAGCTGGTCATTCTCGACGACCGATGGCCCGGCCGACAGCCGGACAGTCACCGTTACTGCGAATGATGGCAAAGGTGAGACAGCATCGATCACATTTACGCTGACAGTGACCAACGTGGCCCCTACGGCTACCTTCACCGCCACCAGCCCGATCAGCGAAGGCAACAGCAGCACACTGAGCCTGAGCAACCCCTCCGACCCCAGCCAAGCCGACACGACTGCCGGCTTCAAGTACTCCTTTGCCTGCGACGGCCAGGACAGCTCGCTGGCGACGACCTATACGAACGCGGGCACCAGCAGCACAACGACCTGTCCCTTCGACGACAACGGCACGTACACGGTGAAGGGGCGCATCTTCGACAAGGATAACGGCTTCACCACCTACCAGGCCCAGGTGACAGTGACCAACGTGGCGCCCACGCCGAGCATCAGCGGGGCTCCCAGCAGCAGCCCGGAGGGCACGAGCATCAGCCTGAGCGGCTCGGCGCTTGATCCCAGCAGCGCTGACACGGCGGCTGGCTTCACCTTCGCCTGGAGCGTGAAGAAGACGCACGGCAGCACCACGACGAACCCCTTCGCCAGTGGCACTGGAGCGAGCTTCAGCTTCACCCCGGATGACGATGGCACCTACGAGGTGACGCTGACGGCCACGGACAAGGACGGCGGCAGCGGCAGCACGACTGCGACGATTTCTGTGACCAATGTGGCGCCCACGGCCACACTGACCAACGCAGGCCCGGTGGGCGAGGGCAGCCCGGTCACTGTGAGTTTCTCCAACCAGTTCGACCCCTCCAGCGTTGACACTCAGGTCGGCTTCCACTATGCCTTCTCCTGCACGAACGGTGACCTGAGGGGGGCGACCTATGGGAGCAGCGGCAGCACTGCCTCAACCAGTTGTACCTTCGACGACAACGGCACGTACACGGTGAAGGGGCGTATCATCGACAAAGACGGAGGATATAGCGAGTACACGACGACCGTCCAGGTGACCAACGTCCCACCGACGGTGACAGCACCAGCGGACCGGTCAGCGGATGAAGGCACCGCGACGAGCTTTAGCCTCGGCTCCTTCAGCGATCCGGGCGTGAATGACGGCCCCTGGACGGTGGACGTTGACTGGGGTGATGGCTCTCCACACACCAGCTTCAGCGCCACCACCCAAGGGACGCTTGGGAACCAGTTCCACACCTACGCCGATGGGCCAAATACGTACACCGTGACAGTGAAAGTCACGGATAAGGACGGCGGCAGCGGCAGTGCTACCTTCACGGTGACTGTCAACAACGTGGCCCCCACGGTGACGCTAACAGGGGACACTACTGCCGACGAAGGGCAAACCAAGACCTATACCTTCACGGTATCCGACCCCGGCCAGGACACCTGGAGCGTGGCGACTGGCTACCCTGACTGCGGTACGGGCGGCAGTCTGGTCAGTGGCTCGCTGAGCACGAATGGCACCGGCGGCAGCTTCCAGTGTCTCTTCCCTGATGGGCCGGCCAGTCCGACGGTGTCCATCCAGGTCCAGGATGAGGATAGGGCACCCTCTAATGTGGCTACACGTACCGTAACAGTGAACAACGTCGCCCCGACCGCCACCTTCAACGCGCCTACTTCGGTGGGCGAGGGCAGTGCCATCAGCCTGTCCCTGACCAGTCCTCAGGATGTGGCGGCAGACCTGCCAGGGCTCCAGTACGCCTTCGACTGTGGCGATGGCGCGGGCTACGGCAGCTTCGGCAGCAGCAACGGCACGAACTGCCCCACCACGGACAACGGCACGCGCATGGTCAAAGGCAAGATCAAGGACAAGGACGGTGAAGAGACCGAGTACACCGCGACAGTTCAGGTGAAGAACGTCCCGCCGACGGTACAGATAACTGGCGCGCCGGTCAACAGCCCCGAGGGCACAGCAATCAGTGTCGGCAGCACGGTCAGCGACCCGAGCAGCGTCGATACCGAAGCCGGTTTCACGTATGCCTGGAGCGTGACCAAGAACGGAAACACTTACAGCAATGGCGGCAACACGAATTCCTTCAGCTTCACGCCGGATGACAACGGTACCTACGTGATTAGCATTGCTGTTACCGATAAGGACGGCGGTGTAGGCTCTGACAGCAAAACTATCACTGTGACCAACGTGGCCCCGTCAATCGTTAGCCTCTCCCTGAGCGCTAACTCGATCAATGAGAATCAGTCAGTCACGCTGAGTGGCTCCTTCAGGGATCCTGGCACGCTGGATACCCACACGGTGGTGATCGACTGGGGCGATGGCTCAACGCCCACGACGCTGAACTTGGCCGCGAACGTGCTGAGCTTCAGTGCATCGCATCAATACAGGGATGATGGGCCATCACCCGGCAACAACACGCCTTCAGACACCTACACCATCAGCATAACGGTCACGGACAAGGACGGCGACAACGGCACGGGCTCCATCAAAGTAACAGTGAACAACCTTCTGCCCGTCATCACCAGCGTGACAGGGCCGACTGGCCCAATTGCGCTGACTGGCAGTGGAGCGTCTGCGACGGTGACGGCATACTTCACAGATGCCGGCAGCCTGGATACGCATACCTGCACGTTAGTATGGGATGATGGTTCCTCGTCCGCTGGCACGGTAAATGAGTCTGCTGGCAACGGGTCGTGCTCAGGCACACACATATACACAAAGGCAGGCGTCTACACTGTTCAAGTCACCCTTACCGACGATGATAACGGTACTGCAATTTCAAAGTACGAATTCGTGGTCGTGTACGATCCTACCGGCGGGTTCGTCACCGGCGGCGGGTGGATCGACTCGCCGGGAGGCGCCTGCAGGCTGACGGAAGCGTGTCAAAATGCCACCGGCAGGGCGAACTTCGGCTTTGTCTCCAAGTACCAGAAGGGCGCGAACGTGCCGACCGGCGAGACGGAGTTCCAGTTTAAGGCCGGGAACCTGAACTTCAAGAGCACATCCTATGAGTGGCTGGTCGTCTCCGGCGCTAAGGCGCAGTACAAAGGAGAAGGGACCATCAACAGCACGGGGAAGTATGGCTTCCTCCTGACGGCCACGGACGGGCAGGCGCCAGGGGGCGGCGGAGTGGACAAGTTCCGGATTAAGATCTGGGATAAGGTTACAGGGCAGGTCGTCTATGACAACGTACCTAGTGCCTCGGACGACATAGACAGTGCCAATCCGCAGGAGATAGGCGGGGGAAGCATCGTCATCCACAGCAAGTAGACTGCCGGGTTCACCAGGCCACCGTCAGGACTGGGGCGTCGCCTTCCGGCGCGGCGCCCCCGGCGCGTGTGCGAACGCCGGCTGTGGGGCACGGGAGGGGCAAAAGTGGGCGCCGCTGCACAGCGCGGGAGAGCGCACGCGGGACGGTGCGGACCCGCGCGGTCAGCGCCCTGTTTCATTGCCGCCGCTGCGCGTTGCTGTGCCATCGGGACCTGGAGCGCCGGGGGCATCGCTGACGGCGCACGCAAGCGTGCGGAATGGCGCGCCGATCGGGGCGCGGTGTGACGTCTCTGACCGGCGTGAGCCCCGTTGCCACCTCTAGGAGCCTCTCGGCAGCGCGTGAATACGGCCACCCACGCGCGCTTGCGTCCTTGCCCCGGCGTCGCGCGCCGCGCACAGACGCCTCAACCCCCGCCGTCCAGCCACCGCCCTGCCCTGCGGTGAACCAGTCGGCAGGGCCTACGCAGCGGCCCCCTTCGGCTGCACCTGGCGCGTCACTTATGGTCAGATAGGCCACGCGGCACCAAAATCCTGCCCCGACAGCTCATGCGCTCTCCCCTGCGCCGGGTGTTCTATAGATGTGGAAAGAGAAGTGGGAAGATCACGCGCACCCGGCGGCGCGCAGACGGCGGGTGTGCCTGCCGGGTGTGAGGGAGGCAACCAGATGCGAGCAGAGTACGATCCCTGGGCGCAGGATGGACCGGCGGCCGTCCGCAGCGGGGCAGCGCATGCACAGGCGGCCGCGCCGGAGGTAGAGGACCCGCGCCTAGCGCGCTACCGCTTCGCCGTGACCCACGTGGTCGGGCGCAAAGTAGTGGATATCGGCTGCGGCGATGGCTCAGGCACGGCCATGCTGGCTGCAGCCGGCGCCCGCGATGTCGTGGGCATGGATGCCCCGGCGCCGTCCTTCGCCGAGGCCGGACGGCGCGTGGTGCTGCCTAACCTGCGCTTTGAGCCGGTCACCGGCGAGACCCTGCCTATGGCCGACCGCTCGGCCGACGTGGCAGTGTGCCTGGATGTGCTCGACCAGATCGCCCGACCAGAGGTATTAGTGCGTGAGCTCCGCCGCATCCTCCTGCCGGGCGGGACGGTGATCGTGTCGATCACTAACAGGCGGCAGGCTGCGGGCGGCGTGCTGGGCAGGTTGTACCATCAGACGAGCGCCCCGGCCGGCATGTCGGAAGCCGAACTGCGCGCCCTGCTGGATCCCTACTTCGGTCGGCTCCAGCTCTTCGGACAGAGCTACCGCCGGGCGGTGTCGCCCTCGTTTGAGTTGCTGCGCAGCCGGCAGCGGGCGGCGCCACTACGCTTTCTCTCGCAGTCGCTCTTCTCGGCTCTCTCGACGCAGCCGACGGCGGAGCGCCTCCAGGAGGGCTGGGTCTTCGTCCCCGGCGACACCGCCACGGCGGTCTCACTCGTTGCTGTGGCGATTGCGGAGTGAGGACCCCTCCCCCTGTGGGGGGAGGGGAGCTCATTTGGCAGTACCCACAGCGCCACTTGTCGCACATCCTCCCCTACAGGGAGAGGGGAGCTTGGGGGGCAGACGGCCGCGGGCGTGTTCCGTTGGCCCTCTCTCAGACAGGGGCCGGGGGCGGGACCTCTCCCCTGGCCCCTCTCCCACAGGGAGAGGGGAGCTCATAATGCAGGAGATGAGCGCCCATGGGGCGAAGGTGCTAGGCGTAGGAGAGGCATCACTAATGGAGTGCGAAGCACCCGGTCGTCTCTCTGGGGAAGAGTGAGCCGGCCCTTCTTACCGACCTTCCAGCCCCTACCCGTACAGCGCCTCGCTCTAACGTTCGTGCCGCACACTTCCCCGAGCTCCCCTCTCGCCGTGGGGGAGGGGCTGCGGGAGAGGTCCCTCTCCCTCCCCCTACGTAAGAAACTGCGCCAGGTACCGGCGGCCGAGGGCAATGCCGGCAAGGCCGGGGCAGCTCCGATCCTCATTTTCAATGCAAAGAACGTAGTTGTACCCAGACTCGATCAGCGCAGCGATAATAGTGCCCCAGTTGAGCTGGCCGCGGCCCGGCACGCGGTACTGCCACCACCAGTTGCCGATGATGCCCTGGCGGAAGAGCTGCCGAGGCATGATCTCGCAATCCTTGACGTCGGCGTAGTACCACTTGCCGGCGAACATGCGGATAGCGTCTTCGACCGGGGTGATGTGTAGCCAGAGCAGGTGCGAGGGGTCGCAGGAGAGCCCCAGCGCATCCGAGGGCACGGCGTCGAGGCAACGCTCCCACATCTCCGGGTTGCAGGCGATGTTGCCCATGCGCACCGCCGTGTCCAGGGCGATCCTGAGCCCCAGCTCCTCGGCCCGCTGCACGATCGGGGTGAACTGCTGCTTAAAGAGCTCGATCACTTCGGTCGTGCGGTCGGTGGGGTTGCCGGGCGGATGCGAGGGCATGCCGTAGAAGAGCCAGGGGAAGGGTTCGATGGGACTGCCGGTGTTCAGGACTACGACTGGAGCGCGCAGGCGGGCAGCCGCCTCAAGGGAGCGCAAGAGCGCCTCGAGGTTACGCTGACGCTGCTCGGGGTCGGCGTGGAGCAGCCCGCCACGGCTCTGCGGCGCCCACAGGGCAGCCAGGTAGAGGTCGTGGCGGCGCAACATGTCTAGCACCTCATCCGGCCCTTCGGTGAGAATGCGCTCTGGATCGCAGACACCGGTGTTACGCAGGCGCACCGCATCGAACTGATGCGCGGCGGCCCATTCCACGCAGTCGTGCAGGGACCAGGTGTCCTCGGCACCGGCGGTTGTTGCGAAGCTCAGGTCCATAAGCAGGCCACCTACCTGTTCTCCGGCGATGTTCTGGTGAGCAGTCCGGACAGCTCGCTGTGTGCCACCGTGGGTGACTGTTCATAGAGATAGCAGGCCACAGCGCGATGGGTGTTGGTGTGGTAGAGCGGCGGCATGGCCTCGCGGCACTTCGCCATCACAAACGGACACCGGTCGGCGAACTTGCAGCCATGTCCCAGGGCTGCCGAAGCCTCCCCATCGCGAGCAACGATGTGCTGCCGGCCCCAGCGACGCTCGACATCCGGCCAGGGGATGGAGTCGATCAGCAGCTTCGTGTACGGGTGCTGCGGGTCGTTGATCACCTGATCGGCATCGCCGATCTCCATGATCGAGCCACGGTAGAGCACCAGTACGTCCTTGCTCACATGATAGGCGGTGGTGAGATCGTGGGTGATATAGAGCACCGAGATCCCGTAGTCGCGGTGCAGGCGCCACAGCGTCTCCAGGATCGTGGCACGCAGGGAAGCGTCGATCATCGACACCGGCTCGTCGGCGATGATAAGCCGCGGCTTCAGCAGCAGTGCCCGCGCCACGATGATGCGCTGGCGCTGGCCGCCGCTGAGCTGGTGCGGATAGCGCCCCAGCGTCTCCTCCGGGCGCAGGCCCACAGCGAGCAACGCCTCCTCCATCAGCTGCCGCTTCTCTGCGCTTGACTTCGCCAGCTTGAACTTGTCGATCGGCACGCTGAGGACGTGGTCGACCTTATAGAAGGGATTATAGACAGCAAACGGGTCTTGGAAGATCGCCTGCACCTCGCGACGGAACTGCCGGCGCTCGCCGGCCGAAAGCCGACGCAGGTCCTTGCCGCGGTAGAGCACCTGGCCGCTGGTAGGCGTATGAAAGCCGAGCAGCAGGAGGCCCAGCGTCGTCTTGCCGCTGCCGCTCTCTCCAACGACGGCCAGGATGGACGGTGGATCGTCCTCGATCGTCAACGACAGGTTATCTATGGCGACGGTGCGGTGCTTCTGGAACAGCCCACCGCCGAAGACTTTGGTGACGTTGCGCAGCTCCAGCAGGGCGGTCATCGCTCGGCCTCGTCTTTTCCGTTCTGGTACAGATGGCAGGCTACGAAGCGGCCTGGCCGGATTTCACGGAGCGCGGGAACCTCCCGCGCGCAGACCTCCATCACTCGTGGACAGCGGGGATGGAAGACGCAGCCGGGCGGAAGGTCACGCAGGGAGGGGGGCAGACCCGGAATGCCTTTGAACACCCCTTTTGCCCCCAGCACCGGCAGGGTGCTGATAAGGAGCTGCGTGTAGGGGTGCAGGGGGTCCTTGAACGCCTCGCGCGTCGGTCCGACCTCGACGAGCCGGCCGGCGTACATCACGGCCAGCCGGTCCACGAACTGCGCCATCAGGCCCATGTCGTGCCCGATCAGAATGACGGAGCTCCCCAGGCGCTGCTGCACTTGACCGATGGTCTCCATCACCTGGCGCTGCGTGACTACGTCGAGGGCGCTGGTCGGCTCGTCGGCGATGATGATCTTCGGGTGCAGGGCGATCGCAATGGCGATACAGACACGCTGCTTCATCCCGCCGCTCAACTGGTGAGGGAACATATCCGCTACTGCCCTGGGCAGGCCGACCGACTCCAGCACCTCAGCGGCGCGCTGCTCCAGCGCGCGCCGGCTACCCTGCTCGCCGTGGGCGCGCATGCCGTCGATGAGCTGATCTTTGATCCGCATCACCGGGTTGAGCGAGTTCATTGCTCCCTGCGGAATCATGCTGATCTCGCGCATGCGCACGCGGCGCATCTCCTCTTCGGAGATGCGCGTCAGGTCGCGCCCGTCGAGCAGGATCTGCCCGCCCTCGATACGGCCGGGGGGCTTGATCAGGCGCATGATCGCCAGGGCCATGGTGGACTTGCCGGAGCCCGACTCGCCAACGATGCCCAGGCGCTCCCCCTGGCGTACGTCCAGGGTGACGCCGTCCACGGCTTTCACCGGACCGGCATCGGTATGGTACGCCACCCGCAGATCACGTATCTGCAGCACCGCGCTGCTCATGCGGCCCTCCGCGTCCTGGGGTTGGCGATCTCGTCCAGCCCGCTGGCCAGCAGGAACAGGCCGACGAAGAGCAGCACGATAATGGTGATGGGCGCCAGGCCCCACCACCACAGTCCACGCAGGAAGGCAGAGTAGTAGATCACCCAGTAGATGGTCATGCCGAGGGTAGGCTGGCGCAGCGGCCCCAGCCCCAGCGCTTCCAGGCCGATCGAGGCCAGAATAGCACCGGAGACTGAGCCCACAAAGCTCGCGGCCAAGTACGGCAGCAGGTTCGGCATCAGCTCCCGAACGATGATCTCTGGGCCGCTCATGCCGGAGAGCTTGGCCATCATCACGAATGGCCGCTCACGCAGGCTGAGCACCTGAGCGCGGATAGTGCGCGTCGGCCACATCCAGGCTAGGCTGGCCACGACCAGGCCCATCGCCTCGACCGTCATGGTGCGGCGGGTGACCGAGGCGATGATCACCAGCACGAGCAAGCCGGGCACGGTTAAGAGCACGTCCACGACCCAGCGCACGACGATGTCGATGATACCCCGGTAATAGGCTGAGAGGAAGCCCAGGATCATGCCAATGCCCAGGCCGATAGTGCCGGCGGTGAGCCCGATGCGCAGGGTGAGAAAGGTGCCTTCGATCATGGCCGGCAGGAGATCCCGGCCCTGGCTATCGGTGCCGAACGGATATTGCAGTGAAGGTGGCTGGTTCGGCATGACCGACAGCGGATAGGCGTTGTTCATGTTCACGAACAGGCGGGTCGGCCCCATGAACAGCACCAGGATGAGCATGATCAGCAGGCCCCAGCCCAGGCTGGGATTGCGGCGGATGTAGCGCCAGAAGCTCGTCAGGCGCGAGGGCTGGGTGAGGGGCCGGCGCACCGCAGCCGGCGCGGGCACACCCGCCTGCGTCGGCGCCAGGGTCTGTCCAGCGGCCATGGTGTTAGCTCCCTCCATAGCTGATGCGCGGGTCGAGCAGTGGGTACAGCAGGTCCAGCAGCAGGGTGGCGATGGCAATGCCCACGATCACGAGGAAGACGATCCCGTAGATAGTAAAATAGTCGAACCCGGCGATCGAGCGCGCCAGCAGCGTCCCGATGCCGGGATAGCCAAACACCACTTCCACCAGGGTGGAGCCAGACGCCACATGGCCCAATGACAGGGCCAGCGACGTCGTCTGCGGCAGCAGGGCGTTGCGCACCGCGTAGTTCAGGAAGATACGGCGCTGCGGCAGGCCCTTTGCTTCAGCAAAGGTCATGAAGTCCTCGCCCTGGACGGTGATCATCATGCCGCGCATGCCCAGCGCCCAGAAGCCCACCGCGCTCAGCACAATCGACAGTGCCGGCAGAATCGAGTGTTTCAGGATGTCAAGCATGAATGCCGGCGTCAGGGCCGGCACAGTGCCGGTGCTGTAGCCGCCACCCAGCGGAAAGATCTTCAGCCGGAAGGCGAAGATATAAATCAGCAACAGGCCCAGAATGTAGTACGGCACGGCGGAGAGCGTCATCAGCGGAGGCACCAGTGCCCGGAACCAACGTGGCGAGCGCGGCCAAGCGATCAAGGCACCCAAGAGCGTTCCAAGGGCAAAGGAGATAAGCGTGGTGGTCACCAACAGCCCGATGGTCCAGGGTAAGGCCTCCCCGATGAGCTGGATCACGGTCTTCGGGTAGTTAGAGATGGAGTACCCCAGATTGAAGCGCGCCATGTCCGAGATGTAGTTAATGTACTGGTCCCACAGGGGCCGGTCCAGGCCGAACTTGGACTCGTAGGCCTTAATCATCTCCTCCATGCCCTGCTGGAGGAAGCCGCCTCGACTCGCCTCCTGCATGAGCTTCTCGCGGATAGGGTTCCGGCCTGGTGTGAGCTTAGGAATGAAAAAGATCAGCGTAGATGCCGTCCAGATAACAGCCAGCAGAAAGAGACTTCGCCGCAAGATGTAGGTGACAAGCACAGACGTATCCTCCAATCCTCACCACGGCCCTGAACCCGGTGCTCTGGAGCGGCGCGCAGTCCTCCCGGTTCTGGCACCTCGGGGCGCCGGCAGCAGCACCCCATGCCCCATATCTGCTCAGGCAGACACGGGGCATGGGGTGAGTGGCGAAAGTGTTACTGTGCCGGCTGGAGCCGCAGTAGGATCAGCGGGAAGGTCAGGTGCCAGAAGGCGCCGTTCACATACGGGTTCAGCACCGTCGGCCAGCCGGTCCAGTACGTCTGGTTCATCGGGATACGATGGAACCACTGCACGATGGGCACGTCGGGCAGCTCGCGCAGCCAGATCTCCATCGCCGCGTGGAAGAGATCGAGCAGCCGGGGATCGCCCATCGGGATGGTGCCCATCTCGTCCACGATGCGGTCGAACTCGGCGTTGCGCCAGCGTGACTGCCGGCCGCCCGGGGCGGGCTGCCCGGTGGGCACATAGTTGCGGCTGTGGAACAGGGTCAGCGTGAAGTACGGATCAGCGATGCTGGCCCCGTGGCCGGCGAGCCACGTCAACGCCTCGCCTAGGGCGATGCGGTTCGACAGGTCGGCCGGCGACGAGTAGTTGGCATCGAAGCCAGCGCGGCGCAGCATCTCCACAATCAGCGGCCCGATATCGGAGAAGATGGCCCACCCATGGACCGGCACTTCCAAGCGCTTGCCGTCCTTCACCCACAGCCCCTCGCGATCCTTGGTGTACCCCTTCTCCTGCAGAATCTTGGCGGTCAGGTTCGGATCGTACTTGTTCGTGGGGTACTTCTGCAGCAGGTCCTTGATGTAATCCTTGAAAGGCTTGAGCGCCGGGTAGTCCGGATACGGCAGTTCGGTGGGAGCGCCGGCCCCTTCGTAGCCGACCTGCACCAGCAGATCGCGGTTGATGGCGTAGCTGATCGCCCAGCGGATCTGTGGATCATTAAAGGGAGGCTGCTCGCAGTTGAACCACAGCGAGATGGGCCACCAGTCGACATAGCCGTACGGCGGCTTGTCGAACGTATGGGTGATGATCTTCTTGTTCTGCTGCACCACTGCTTTGATGGTGGCCGGGCGCAGGTCGAGGCTGGCGTCAATCTCGTTATTGATTACCATCTGCGCCGTGCGCGTCTCATCGCTCCAGGGCAGGAAGATGATGCGCTCGACCTTCGGCAGGCTCCGGAAGCCGATCTTCACCGCCCACCAGTCGTCGCGGCGATCCATGAACTTCTGGGTAGGGGTCCAGTGCACGATCTGGTACGGCCCGGTACCCACCGGCCAGCCGCGCTCCGGATCGTAGAAGGTGAACGAGGAAGGATCCTCCACGTCCTTGAAGATGTGCGCCGGGACGAACTTCAGGCCGGTGTCGAACTTATACGTGAAGTAGTCGAACACAAAGCGTGGGTTGGGCCGGTTAAAGATCACATGGATCGTGTAGCCGTCGTCCTCAACCAGCGCTTCTTTCACGTAGTCACGAATGTCGGCCGAGAAGGGCAGCCCAGGGGCGTTGGCCTTCAGCATGTTGAGGGTGAAGGCGATGTCATTGGCCGTGAACGGCGTGCCATCACTCCACTCGACCCCCTGCCGTATCCTGATCCAGAGCTGGGTGTAGTCCTCGTTCCAGACCGGATCGCCGTCGGCCAGCCACTCGATCGTCTCATTGGCAAAGGCGGAATAGTAGTAGAGCGGCTCAGAGATCGTATTATTCCCGATTTGGTGGGTATAGCCGACGGCGTACGGGTTGCCGATGCCGGTATCGAGGAACTGTCCTGCCGAGCCACCGAAGACAAGGATCAGGGTGCGGTTGCGCGGGACCGTTCGGGGCGCTTGGGCGAGCGCTTCTTCCGCCCAGGGCAGGCCCAGCGCGCCGGCCAGGGAGCCAGCGGCCGCGGCTGCTGAGAGCCGCAAGAATGTACCGCGCGTGACGGTTGGCTGAGACATGGCCTATTCCTCCTCAGGGACGTGCTAGTGGACCGGGTGATGAGTGGTTCGGGTCCTTCACAGCGACTGTGCTGGGTGATGCAACAACCCCTTGTCAGGAAAACCATGCCGTAAAAGCGTGCCTGTGCAGCCGCGGGGCACCTGGTGCCTGCTCCCACCTCCTTCCCTGCCCACTCTCTATGCAAGTAGCTCAGCTATAGGCAGCCCGGCGCTCTGCGGGCCACCGGCGTACGGGCACTGCGCCGGATGGTATTGCAGAGCGCAGACATGCCGACCTGCGTGCAACTGACCGGGGATGCGCCGGTATACAACCCACCCCGGCCGGTTGCGGCACTATAATACAACCAACCATCGGGGTTTGCAACGACCATGGGGTTGCGTCGATCGCGCTTCTGTGTTGTAAACTATAACATATGCTCCATAGGTTGCAAATGTGCTCATTTGTGTACTTCTAGCGACTGCTCTGCTAAAATTATGCTTATACTGTGAGAAGTTAATTCTATGAATTACTAGAAAAAGTTTGGCAATGCAGGTGTTCGGACATAGAGCGTCGTTGTGGTGCCGCACGCTTGTGCGTACAATCTCCTGAAAGCTCCTGAAGGCCCGCTGCTTGTCGCCCGGACGGGACGTTCAGCCGGGAGGCGATAGCCCATTCGCAGGAGGGGCCGTGGCGGCTCTGTGGCGCGGCCGTACAATAGAGGCATGGAGACAGAGTAACGCTGGTCGACTTTTGCTGTTTGGTCCCTGGATAGGGCAGGGGTGGTGAGCGGGGTGAAGCGTGAGTGATAGCCTTGCTGTGTCGCGGAATACCGCAGTGCCTCAGGGCTCTGATATAGTGCCCGGTGAGGAACGCGCCGCTACGCCCGGTGCCGCGGTGCTCGCTGGTGGCTGGAAAGTGACCGATCCGGCCGGCTACCAGCCGCGCCTCTCGATTGTCGTGCCGGCATACAATGAAGAAGCGCGCCTGCCGGCGACGCTGCGTGCCCTGGCCGCTTACGCGGCGCGCTTTCCCGGCGGGGTCGAGGTACTGGTGGTGGATGATGGGAGCACCGACGGCACGGCCGATGTGGCCGCGCGCTTTGCGCCGCCCGAGGCTGCAGACCTGCCGTGGCGTCTGCGCGTGCTGCGCGAGCCCCACCGCGGCAAGGCTGCGACGGTACGTGCTGGGGTGTTGCAGGCCCGCGGTGAGTACGTGCTTTTCTGTGATGCCGACCTGGCTACGCCTGTGGAAGAGTTTGATCGCTTCGTGCCGTGGCTGGAGCAGGGGTACGATGTGGTCATTGGCTCGCGTGAAGGGCTGGGCGCTGTGCGTCAGGCTGAGCCATGGCACCGCCATCTGATGGGCCGGGTCTTCAATCGCCTGGTGCAGCTCCTGGTCGTGCCGGGCATTGAGGACACGCAGTGTGGGTTCAAGTGTTTCACACGCGCCGCAGCACAGCGGATTTTCTCCAGCGTGCTCCTGTACGGGGACGGCGCGCCACCGGTGCGGGGAAGTATGGTCACGGCCTTTGACGTCGAGGTACTGTACCTGGCTAGGCGCTTGGGATATCGCATTCAGGTGGTGCCGGTGCAGTGGCGCTACATGCCGGGATCGAAAGTCCGCCCGCTGGCAGATACGCTGCGCATGGTCTGGGATGTCCTGCGCGTATGGGCGAACGGGCGGGCCGGGCGCTATCCTAGGGCGAAGTGAACGTGGGTGGTGAAAGAAACACGGTGAGCAAGCAGAGCCCGGCGCGGCCGGCATGTGCTGCGGCAGGCTGGTTCAGGTGATCCCTCGGTCGTCACCCACGAGCGGGCCGTCAGCCGGCTTGTCGCCCAGCAGACCTGAGGTGCCGGAGGTCCAGTGGAGCGGCTGGGCGGCGCTTGGGGTGTACATCTTCAGCATTGCCGGGGCGCTCCTATTTGGGCTGGCGGCAGTGGGCGCCCTGGTACTCTACGCGCTGGCTACCGCGCCCCCAGCGCTGGTGCTTCCACGGGCGGCGCGCCTAGGTTCAAGCCTGGCCTCAAGCGGCGTGTTTGTTATTGCTGCCTCCGCGCCGGCACCGCTCATTGCCACGGCGCTTGCGTATCTGACCGTACGGCGGGCGGCAAGGGGACGGGTAAGCTTCCTCCAGGCGATGCACCTGGCGCCGCCGTACCGCTGGCGGCACATCCTATGGGCCAGTGGCGTAGCCTTTGCGCTCTCCCTGGCACTTGATACGCTGGCTATTGCGCTCGGCCGTCCGCCGGTACCGCCGGTACTACGCTCTCTCACAGACACGCGCCTCGAATGGGCGGTCTTCAGCGCCTGGGCCATCGTCGGCGCAACCCTGGAAGAGATCCTCTACCGAGGCTTCCTGTTCCCGCCGGCTGTGCGACGGTTCGGACCGCTCGGTGGCATTCTCCTGGTGGGCCTTGCCTTTGGGGCAGCGCACTCCCTCACCTACGGCCTGGACGTTGTGCTAGTCGGCATCACTGGTATCATGGGCCTGTACCTTACTCTGGTGCGCTACCTGACCGGCAGCACCATGCCTCCGCTCGTTGCCCATGTGCTGATTAACCTGTACGCCTCGTTGCAGCTGTTCCAGCTCACGTCGTGACAGAGCCAAAAGAGCCCACGGCTCTGCGTGAGGTAAGCGTCCCGGTAGCGATGCGGCGGGCGCGGGATAGCGCCCGGGCTCGGCCGAGCCCGGGCGCCCTGCAGTCCTATACCGGGTAGCGCAGCAGATCGCGCTCATTCAGGTGCGGGCGCACGCGCCGTAGGAAGGTCGGCAGCAGGTCGGTTGGGGCCAGATCCGACGTATCCAGGCGCATCTTGCGGCGGAGCCATGAACGGCCGAACTCGAGCTCAAATAGGCGCTGTACTTCCTCAACGTCTTCGGGCGGCACAACCTGAAACTGATGCGGCGCAGTCTCCATCCGCCGGCGGATCACCTCGGGACGGGCGGTTAACAGCAGCAGGATCGTATCCTCCGGCATATCCTTCTCGATCCGGCGGCTGTAGTTCAGCCAGTGCGCCTCGCTCGGGTAGTAGTACCGCGCGCCGTAGATATGCTCCTCAATGTGGTAGCCGGTGAGCACGATGTCGTCCCACTCGTGGAGCAGGTGGATGTGGTAGTAAATCTGGAAACGCTGGTAGCGCTCTTTTAAGGCGGGCGGAAGCTGGGTCATAAGCTGCCACTCCGCCGGGTCTTTGACCATCTGCTGGTCAGGAATGGTGAAGTGATCGTCCAGGTGAAAGCGAATATCATGCTGCTGCCCCCACTCGACGAGGGCGCGGGCCAGCGTCGACTTGCCGGTATACTCGCAGCCAACGATGATGAGACGCATAGTCGCTCCTTATCTAGTCTCTTCATCTAGTCTCTTCTAGTCTCTAATGATCAATCTGACGATCAATAGGATGTTGGACAGGATAGTGGTTGGATTGGAATAGATTCTGGATGCTTGCGGGATAATATAACTCTAGTGCGCCGGCTGCAGGTATCTGGGACACTGGCGCCCGCATAGCATAGCACAGGGCAGGACCCGCCGGCATCCCTCGGAGCATAGCCGGCACTCCTGGCGCGTGGTGGTGCGCCGGCCTATAATGACGAGTGGAGCATAGAGCAGTCTGTACGCGCTGGATAACGGCGCGTGGGGGAAGGGGAGAGAGCATGCGCCGTCCGCCGGGACACCTGAGCATTGGCCTGGTGGTGTCTGCCGCCGTGCTCGTCGCGGCGCTCGCCGGAGCAGTGGCCCGCTTTGGCGGCCCGTTCAGCGCGGCTCGGCCTCCCGTTGATGAACGTGCAGAGGTGGAGGAGTACAGCGCCCGTCTGGGAGCGCTGGATGCCCAGTATCGTGAGCGTTTTCGCAGCTTCTGGCGGGACCAGCAAGCGACCTCCGCGCAGGTGAGTGCGGCGCTTGAGGCTGCAACAACGCTGGAGGATCGCAATCGCGCGGTGCAGGCGCTCCAACGCCTGCAAGGCCTTGAGCGCTTCCAGGCCTACGAGGCCGAGCTGCGCAGGCTGCGGGATCAGTTGAGTGAGCTGCCGCTGCCTTCAAGCCCTAGTATGCGGCAGATTTACCTCGGCTACCTCACGGCGTACAATACCGCCGTGCTCTCCGCCAGCGCGATGGTGGCCTTTCCCCAGCTCTGGCAGGACACCGCGGTGAAGATCGCCTCGGCGTATGCCCAGGAGGCGGAGTCAACTTGGTGGCGCGCGCGGCGCGAGCTATCGAACCTCGAGCAGAAATACCAGCTCCCTTCTACGGAGCCGCCGGAACCGCCGCGGGAGCGCATACGTCCGCCGGGAGGAGAGCCGGGCCGGAGTACGTAGTAAGCTGTGACAGGCCTGTTTCCCCGTCCCACTGTCCTGGGGCTGTGCTGCCCCACTAAGGCTGCCGGACAAGGGACGCGCAACACGCCCTACACGTTCTCAATTTCCCTCACGATATCCTTGGCTAGGCGCGCTGCTGCCTGGGCGTTGACCAGATGTCCCACGCCGGTATAAGTGACCAGGCGAGCGCGAGGCAGGAGCTCCAAGGCCCGCGCCGCGACCTGGGGTGGAAGTACGCTGGGCCATCCCTGGGCAGCCGGGTCGGCCTGCACGATCAGTACCGGGCAGCGCACGTACGGCAGATAGTCCTCCATGAAGACGCGCGGCCGCAGCTGCCAGATGCCATCTACCGGGGGATGATCGAGGTCCACGCCCCACAGGTCCTGTGCGCTCTGGCGCAGCGCCTGGGGTGCCACTTGGCCATACTCGGCGGCGAGGCGGTGGAGCGCTTGCTCGGTGAGTCCCGGGAAGCGACGGCGCAGCGCCTCCAGGCGCGCTGGCAGGGGGAGCTCGGCGAGCAGGAGCCGCTCGCGTGCTGCAGAGACGATCTGCTGCATGACCGGCGCCTGGCGGGTATCCAGAGGCGGATCCACGAGCACCAGCGTGTGCACGCGCTCAGGCCGGGCGATAGCCGCAAGGAGCCCGGCGATAGCGCCAAGCGAATGGCCGGCCACGGCCGCTGCACCGTCAGGCAGCCGCTCCAGCAACGCTGCGACGTCGCCGGCGAAGTCTTCGGCGCGATATCCCACCGGCGGCCACTCGCTTTCACCGTGGCCGCGCAGGTCCGGGGCAAACACCGGCAGGTCAGGGCGAAGCTGCCGGAGATGGCGCGCTACTGCGGACCAGGCCGACCAGGCGGTACCGGTCAGGCCGTGTAAGAGCACTACCGGTGGACGACCGGGGGCATCGGCGTCCCAGAGCAACACGTGCAGGCGTATCCATCCGAGGTGGTACTCCTGGGCCTGCACGCTGCCGCCATCGCGTCTCAGAGGCATGGAGGACCCCTCCCCCGGCCCTCCCTTGAGAGGGGAGGGGAGCTCGGATAGTGCACGTCTACTAAACTAGCCGGCGTACGCCTCAGCTGTGAGACACATCCTGGGCTCCTTATTCACAAGCACGAGCAAGATGTGCCCATCCACTAGCACTCGGTACACAGACGCCGAAGAGCCATGCGCTAATGTACCCAATACTTGTCTGCCTCAAGTTCCCCTCTCAGGGGAGGGGTCCCCTCCCCATCTTCCAGCGCAACACTCTATCCGGCGCGCGTGAGCACTTGCTGGTAGACCTCGATCGTGCGGGCGGCGGCTTGCTCCCAGGTGAACAGCCGTTCCACCCGACGACGGCCATTGCGCCCCCACTCACGGCGCTGATCACCGGCGGCGATGGCGCTGTTAATCCCCCAGGCGATGTCGGCCGGGTCGCTTCCGTTCACATGGACCCCCGTACGCCCGGGGCCCGAGGGCACCACCTGCTCGCGGAAACCGACAACGCCCTGTGCCCCCACTACTACCGGCCGTTCCATGGCCATTGCTTCCAGTGAGACAATGCCAAACGGCTCGTAGACCGATGGGAAGACGCAGATGTCCGAGAGCGCATAGTGAGCAATCCGCTCATCCTCGGAGACGAACTCAAAGCGCAGGCGCACGGCCTCCTCCAGGTGCAGGGAATGCACCAGCCCGCGAATCAAATCCTCATCTTCGCCACGTCCGAGGATAATCAGGCGCGCGTGCGGATGCTCGTTCAGGACAAGCGGCATTGCCCGGACCAGATTCGCTGCCCCTTTGACCCAGTTGAGCCGGCCGACGAAGAGGAGCACGATATGCTCTGGGGCAAGGCCATAGCGCTGCCGAAGCGCCGCCACGGCTTCCGGCGGCACCTTCTTGAGATCGTAGCGCTCTACGTCCACGCCGTTCCATACGACACTAATCTTTGAGCCATCCCACCCGTGACTGATCAGGTCATCGCGCATAGCGTGGCTGACCGTCACCACCTGGCGAGCGACATAGGCGAGCCGTCCCTCCCAGTGCAACACGGCCGGTGACCCACCATCCGGGCGGCGGCCCCATTCGGCGCTGTGGACGTGGAAGATCACAGGCGCCGGGCTCTGCTCAGCCAGGATCAGGCCGGCCATGCCATGCAGCCAGTCTTGCACAGCCACGATATCGAATGGCTGCCGCGGCACTTCGCGGCGGAGAAACTCAGTTGCGCAGGCCAGGTTATTGGTTAGCAAGTCGCTGAAGAAGCTGCCCCAACCCTGCAGCTCGTCTGTAATGACGTACGGGAACATAGGGCGCGCATCGATAACTGGGGGACGTACAACCTGGACGCCGTGGTACTCTTCACGCTCAAGCAGCTCGGGCCCGCCCATGGTGAACACCATGACCTGATGGCCGCTGCGAACCAGCGTCCTGGTCATATAGTCGGCATAGGTTCCTAGCCCGCCGAAGATACGCGGTGGGAACTCCCAGCAAAAGAAGGCGATTTTCATACCCGCTGCACCAGAAGCATAGATTTAGCACCAAGCATCTCCTGATCTACCAGGGGCAGGCCACCCGGCAGTTGAATCCCCTGAGGCGCGCTCACACATACGGCTCCAGCGCAGCGATGAAGTTCCGGTACACGCACTGCTGCTCCCAGATAATCCCGTGGGGGCCGAGCGCCCACCACTCCTGGGGCGTAAAGTATGCCGAGACCTCGGCCTCGGAACCTGCACGCCCGTACCATTGGATGAGGTGCAGGTTGTCGGACTGGATAAGCCAGAGCGCCAGGTCAAGCAGTTTTGGATCACCGGTCAGCTTCGCCTTGTTATATGCGGCGAGCATGAGCTGGAAGAGTGCCTGCTGGGCCGAGTTTCCCAGGAAGAACTCCATCCCGCCGCTGCCGGCCCAAGTGCTGGCAAATGGCCCAAGCGGCAGCTCATAAGAGCGATCCCAGAATTGTTCGACGGCACCTCCAACGGTGAGGCAGGTAATGCCGCGCTTCTGCAGTTCATCGGGCAGGTGCTCCATGAACTCGAAGATGCCAGTATCTCGGCTATGGTGCTCACCAAAGGTCTCATAATCCCAGGCGAGAAACACCAGATCCCCCCACGCCTCGCGCAGCCAGTGTGCGTAGGTAGGGGCCATGAGCGGGTAGCCGGGCCATTGCCGGTTCGAGAAGCGATAGCCGACGTCGTCGGAGAGCTCAAAGTGACGGGGAAGCAGCTTGAGACCGCCGTGGTGATAGAGATGCGTGCTCTCTCGCCACTCCAGCACCCATGGGCGGCCATCGAGCATGCCGGCGCGAAAGCCGGCGCGACGCAAGGTATCACAGATCGGATCAGACATCGCCATTTCGGTCGTGTCCGCCACCACCGGCCGCTTCCCGAAGAGACGCTCTAGCTCCTCACAGGCCTCGCGCATGCGCTGCCCGAAGTAGGGCAGGTCGATGAACATGAGAAAGCTATGGTATGGCTCGACAGCGACCAGCTCACAGCGTGGATGGGCAACCAGTCTCTGGAAGAGTTGCAGCAGCGCCGGGTCCCACCGTTGCATCTGCCGGATCAGCGAGAGCGAGAAACCAAGAGAGAGGCTCATCCCGCGATCCAGCAGGCGCAGCCACATTTCTGTAGCCGGGTAGTAGCACCATTGCGCAACTTTCCGGAAGTACCGCTCGTTCATACGCTCGTCGAAGAGGCAGCGCTCGATGTCCTCAGGGGAAGCTCCACGCGGGATCGGCTGGGCTGGGAGCTTCACCCGACGCGGCTGATGGGCGACGCAGTAGATCGCGAGATATTCGGCCATCAGGCATGTACCCCCTGCACTACTGCCAGGTAACGCAGCTTGCCCAACAGGTTTTCGATCACGTCGTTCCAGGTGAACCGGCGGGCCGTCTCACGAGCTGACGCACGCACGCGCTCCACCACGCGCGGGTGGTCAGAGAGGAAGTAGATGTAGCCGACAATCTCCTCGGGGTCATCCGTCTCTACCACGATGGAGTTCTCAAACGAGATGGCATAATCTTCGCCGGTCGCCCCGACAAAGGTCACCCCGCCGCTTGCCATCGCCTCCAGTCCAACGATGCCGAACGGCTCGTGGCCGCTATTCGCCAGCGTGGCGTCGGCCGCTGCATAGCACGTGCGCTTGAACTCCTCGCTAACGAATGACTTGATGTTAATGACATCGGCCTCCTGTGCGGCGATGACGGCCTCGATCTCGCGGTCCACCCCGGCGCCGTCTGGTAGCCAGACATCCTGTACACGCAGCCCGCGCCCTCGGGCATGTCCCAGCACTTCGCCGCCATGCGGCTCGATCCCGCCGCGAATAATGAATTTGGGCCGGGCACCGCGCTCTTTGAGCCGGGCGACCGCCTCAACCGCCATGATCCAGCGCTTGTCGGGATCAAACCGGCCGATCTTGAAGAGCAGGAGGTTCCCCTCGAACGCCTGTCGCAAACGAGCCACGCCGGCTGGGTCGGGGGGCTCAAAGAAGCGCTCGGGCACGCCGTTGGGTACGACAAGGGGGTTTACCCCAAGGCCCCACATCACATGCTTCATGTACTTGCTTACCGTGAGCAGGGCCGAGACGAAGCTCAGCCGCCCCCAATTGACGCGGTGGAAGGAGAAGACGTTGTTAGCATTCCATAGAAGGATGGCACGATGGCGGATACCGCCGTAGTAGAGCGCATCTGAGATCCGGCACAGCACCTCCGCGGTGTGCCACTCCTCCGCCAAGACGATCACAAGCTTCCCGGCCGCAACCGCAGGCCGGGCAATCTCGTGGAAGAAGTAATGGGGCAGGGAATCGTTTAGGTCATAGAGTTTGGCGTCCTCGCCGGCATAGACGCCCTCTGGGTAGTACTTGCTGATCCACTGGCACCAGCGATGCAGGATGAGCCGTCCATCCAGGCGTTCCTCACGGCCTGGCAGGGCAGGATCGCCCACGAAGATCAGATGCGTGGTAAAGCCCTGGGTTGCCAGCGCGTCGGTGAGCTCCGTGACGCGCTCACCAAGCCCACCGGCCCGCGAATAGCGGTCGGGTCCCTCAAATGAAATCACGACGAACATGGCGTTCGTCGGCTGAATGTCAGCAATCCCTCCAGGCACTGGTACAACCCTCGCTCCGGGCGGTCATGCGCGCTTCGGGAGCTCCGCCGTGCTTCCCAAGCGCCGACGCTGTGTCCTGCGGCCTACTTTAGCATGGAAGCTCGCCCTTGAGTAGGGGCCACGCAGAGGAGATGCTCCGTAGAGGAGTCCCCACCGGTGGATTGGCCGTGTCGCGGCACCGCCTGGCTCGTTGTGAACGGTGAGCGTATCCGCCGGCCGGACAGAGCGGCTTAAGGCGTGCTGTCTCGTATACGTACTATATAGCGCCTACACGGAGCTGCCGCATGGGAGCAAAGCGGATTATCGTCAACGGGCGAGAGGTGTTGGTGCCGGATGCATTCCTCACCGGCCGGGAGCTGAAGGAGCTGGCAGCAATTGAGCCGGGCCGCCAGCTGGTGCGGCAAACGCCGTCTGAGTCCCAGCTCATCGCGGATGAACAGCCGGTGAAGCTAGAAGACGGCGAGTATTTCGCCGATGTACCAACGTACCGGCGAGGGAGTCCCTGAGCCATGCGCTGGCTGCCCTGGCACCGGGCGGGCACACAGGCCGGTCCGTCGGTGATGAAGCATCCCCGCGCGGCGCGGGTGAAGCGCGAGGTTGCCCTGCTGCGCCTGCGGTTCAAGAAGGTCGAGTACGACGACCTCGGATACCGTTGGGTGCACCTGCCGACGTTCGAGCTGCCTGAGGGATGGAATAAGCGGGAAACCGAGCTGTTAGTGCTCCTGCCGCCGGCCTATCCGCAGCTTCCGCCGGACGGTTTCTTCCTCGACAGGCGCCTCACGACGCGTCGCGGACGGACGCCGGGACACTACTTCCAGGAGCAGAGCAGCCACAACCCGTACGCCGACCGGGGATGGGCCTGGTACTGTATGCATGTGAGCAGCGAGGGACGCGGCGGCTGGCGCGCCACCGCCGACATACTGGAGGGCGACAGTCTGCTCACCTACATCGAGCTCATTCGCCTGGTCCTTAGTCAGGCGGCCAAAGAATAGCACCGCGTTGTGCCATTGAGAGGGCAGGGCATGAGGGCCGCACAGGAGCGCCGCATCTACTTCCCGGCGCCGCTCTGGGAGTCACTGCAAGCCAGCGTGCTCGGCGACCGGACACGGGAGCACAGCGCCTTTGTCCTGGCCGGCGCGGTACAGGGTCACCAGAGCACCATACTCCTGGCGCGGGAGATTATCGCGGCACCGCCTGAGGCCTATACGGAGCAGAGTGCCACATCCCTGGTCCTGCATCGCGAGTTTGTGCAGTCGGTTCTATGGCGCTGCTACCGCGAAGGCCACCACCTGATCGAGGTGCACAGCCATCCCTTCGCCCGCGGCCGGGTCACCTTCTCGGCAATAGATCGGGAATACGAGCAGCGCTTCTTCAGCTACGTGGCGCAGAAGATTCCCGGCATCCTTCATGCCTCTCTAGTGCTCGGAGAGGATTGTCTAGATGCACATATATGGGAGCCCGGTCGTGGAACCGTGCCGCTCGATGAGGTGCGCGTTCTCGGGGTCCCGCTGCAGCGCCTGCGGCCGTGGAGCGCTGCTCCAACGGTCCGCGGGGGGCCGGCCGCAGACGCCACCGTTGATCGCCAGGTACGAGCTTTCGGGGAGGTCGTGCAGCGCTGCCTGGCCGAGGCCACAATCGGTATCGTAGGTCTGGGCGGCATCGGGTCGGTGGTCTGCCAGCAGCTTGCGCACCTGGGCGCGGGCGGACTCGTCTTAGTGGATCATGACTGCGTGGAGGCGAGTAATCTGAACCGGCTGGCCGGCGCTACGGCCGATGATGCAGTAGCGGGCACACCGAAGGTAGAAGTTGCACGGCGCTATGCCTTGGCGGTGCGTCCAGACCTTGCCATCGAAGCCGTGGTCGCGTCGGTGCTGGATCCACTCGCACAGAGCCGCTTGAGGCAGGTCGATGTGCTGATCGGCTGCGTGGACAGCGAGGCTGCTCGGGTGGTGTTGAACTGGCTGGCTGTCACGTGCCATATCCCGTACATCGATTGCGGCACCGGGCTGGATGCCCGCGATGGACGGCTGCGACACGGTGGAGGCCAGGTCCGCAGCGTGCTGCCCGGTGGCTTCTGCCTGGAGTGCATCGATGGCCTTGATCGAGAAGAGGCATCCGCGGAGCTGAGCGACGACATCCTGCGCCGAGAACGGCGGGCGCGCGGCTACCTCACAGCGGCAGACATCCCGGCTCCGGCTGTGATGTTCCTGAACAGCACTGTTGCCTCGCTTGCCGTCCAGGAAGCGGTCAACCTGCTGCTCGGGTTTAAGCCGTGCCACTCCTACCTGCTCTACGATCTCCTCAACGGACGCTTGATCGCCCTTCATGCAGAGCGTCGGCGCGACTGCGCGGTCTGTGCCCTCTATGCCGGAGCAGGTGAGGCTGCGGCCATGCCCTGGGTGGCCGGTGAGGATGCGCTGCCGGCTAACCTTCCGGCTGTGGCAGGTTCGTCGGAGTAGGCATCGGTGCGCCCCATTCCGGTGAATCGCAGCGCCCTGCAGTCAGCAGGACGGCGCTGGCGTTTGGTGTGGCCGCAGCTACCGCACCTCCCCTGGCGCTGGCGGGTGCTGGCGCTCCTCACCGGCAGCGGTGCGGGCTGGGTGCTGCTCGTTGAAGGAGGCGTCTGGGCTGCGCAGGTCCTCTCGCTCCAACACCCCGCGCCGTGGCTTGTTGATCTTCTGGCGCGTGCTTTCGGCCTTTACCTGATCCTCGCCTCGGCACGCACACTGCTGGCGACATCCGGCTTGACGCAAGACGCGGCTGCGCCTCGGTTGGTGCGTCTCCACGCGACCATCATCCAGCTTGCCGGCCTGAGCCTCCTTGCCCTGCTCGTGGTTCTGGGCGCTGTGCTCGTCGCTCTTGGCTGGCTTGCGCTGGTGGCGCTAGGCGATGACCGGCGTGCCCGCCGCTGGCTGCGCGCAGGACGGCGCGCCCTGACGCTAAGCTTCCTGGCAGAATGAGCCTGCTGCAGCAGTGCCGACATAGGCAGCAGGGTCACCCGAGGTTAAGGTACAAGCGGCGGTAGGCCGCGTAATTGGCGATCACGCGGCGTACGTAGTTTTGGGTTTCGGCAAAGCTAATCTGCTCGATAAAAACGTCCATGTCGTGGGCGCCGGGCCCGGCCGCCCAGCGCCCCACGTTCCCGGGACCACCGTTGTAGCCGGCCAGGGCAAAATAGATGTTGCCGCCGAATGCCCGGAGGGTGCGCGCCAGGTACCATGCACCGAAACGAGCGCTCGTGGCCGGACGGTAAAGTTCGTCCTCGCGAAATCCGGCGAGTCCGAGCTGCGCCGCAATGAAGCGCCCGGTCGAGGGGATGACCTGTGTCAGGCCACGCGCATCCGAACGGGAGCGGGCGCGGGGATCGTACGCACTCTCCTGCCGCACCAGCGCGTACATCAGCAGTGGATCAATGCCGTGCTGCTCGGCTTCAGGGATGAGCACATCGGGGTAGGGCAAGGGATAGAGGAGCTTTTGTAACGCAACCGGAAGGAGGTGCTCCGGCACATCGGAGAGCGCGGCTGCCGCGGCAAGCGCGGTGCGATACGCGAGCGAGGGTGCGCCCTGATCCCAGAGCAGCAGCGCCAGGCCGGTCAGCGCGCCGGCATCGCTGCGATATCGCTGCACAAACTCGCGCTGCTCATCGAGCGCATCGCTCCAGAGCCCGGCGCGCATGAGCTGGACGATCCGCTGGGTCTGCCAGTCCTGTCCGGGGCGCTCTAGAGGCGAGGCCTGCCGGGAAGCCAGCCAGTCGCGCAGGACCTGCCGCTCAGCGTCGGTAATGCGGGCTTGGGCATGCAGCGTGGCCGCAGGAGCCGGTGGGAATCCTGCTCCATCGCGGCCGCTCAGCAGCGCCGCCGCCCTCGCCGCGTAGTACGATGATGGAGCGGCCGCCACCGTGCCTTCCCAGTGGCGGCGAGCCCACGCCAGGTCGCCCCGGCCGGCCAAAAGCTTGCCTAGCCAGAGGTGCGCTGCGGCGCGCTGCGCACCCTGCTCTGGACTGGTGAGCACGACCTCGAAGTCCTGGCGAGCGGCCAGACCATTCTGGAGCCGGTAGCGGAGTACACCTGCCTGCACCAGGGCCTGAGCCCAGCGCCCGGAGCCGGGAAAGCGCGCTCCCAGCTCTTCGAGCCACTCCGCGGCCTCGCCTGAGCGGCCGAGCTGCTGTAAAAGCGCTGCGCCCTCCCACAGCGCCTCGGCACCTTCGTCGGTATTCGGCGCGTCGATAGAAAGCGCGTAATATTCTTGCAAGGCTTGCTCTGTCTGACCGGTGCGGCGCAGCGCCCCGGCAAGGATCAGCCGGACTGCGCGACGCTCCTCGGCGGAGAGATCACCGGCAAGTGCTTGCCGGGCGGCGGCGAGGGCTTGCGGGCTCTCACCTACGGATGAATGCACCACGGCCAGCACATGGGGCGGCACGGCGCCCGGGACGATCCGAGAGAGGTGGGTGGCGGCGGTTGCTGCAACCTGGCCGCTGATGGTGTGCCCCAGCACGGCCGCGAACAGCTCAGCTGCGCGTGCTTCATTGCCGGCCTGCAGGTGCGCTTCACCGGCGCGGACGAGCACCTCAGCAGCCCGTGCGGGGAGGAGGTCAGGAACAAGCCCAACGGCCTCGTCGAGCGTGCTAAGCGCCTCAGCGCGCCTCCCGGCGGCGCGCTCGTACTGCGCACGGGCCAGCAGCACACGTGCCCGGACCGACGGCGGCGCGTGCTCTGCCGCGAACGAACGGAGCACTGCAGCAGCTTCGGCATTACGCCCATGAGCTGCGTGCAAAGCCGCGGCGCGCAGCAAGGCGCGGTCGCTCAGGGGAGGATAGGCAGCCGCCGCCTGGCGATATGCTTCGATAGCGAGGCCGGCTTGGCCGCTCTGCTCCAGCGCAGTGGCAGCAAGCAGACCGGCAACACCGCGGTGCACCGCGCTACCTTCCTCCTGGAAGGCGAGCGGCGCCAGCACGTCCACCGCCTCGCGATACTGCAGGTTGGCCCAGAGCGCTAGGCCCAACGCCAAGCGCGTCTCTGCAAGGATTTCCGCAGAGGCTGACTGTGCCGCATCCAGCGCCCGCCGGGCTGTCTCAATCGCTGTGGTGAGCAGCCCACCGTACAATGCGGAGTAAACGGTCTGCAGTGCCTCGAGCGCAGCGGCGTCGGCCGGGCTCAGCGGGGCTGTGCTCAGGGCAAGCCCGGCCATGTGGGGGAGCCCCGTCTGGTCGGCCTCCAGGGGCGAGCCGGCGTGCGGTGGCTGGTGGGCGTCGCCAGACAAGGGAGGGGCAGCCGGCCGCGCCTGGAGGAGAGCAGCAAGTGCCGTGACAACAACTACGCCGAGGAGGACACCAGCCACCCCAAGCTGTGCCGGCGCGCGCCGAAAGAGTGTGCGCACGGCTTTCCCGTGCGCAAGGGAGATGAGCAAGGAACGGTCGGGAGGCTGGCGCACTGGCTGTGTACGCTAAGAACGAAAAATACCTACCCATATTACATATGCCGGCGCATCAGACGGCAGGTGCTAAGTCCTACACACCACCCGCGCGAGTGTAGACAGGCGGGCGGCTGAAAAAACAAAGTCCGGCAGTCCATCCTGCTGCGAGCGGCCTCTCACCATGGATAGACCGCCGGTCCGGCAAGCACTCCACACAAGCCGGCTACCGGCGGTGGAGCGCTACCGGTCGCGCGCTCATTGCTGCGCCTTCTGCTTTGCCGCGGCCTTGCGGGCGCGGCGGATCGCTTTCCGGCGCGCCGCGCGCATCTTCTCACCCGGTGAGATGTAGTGGCGCTTCTGCTTGAGCTCCTTCAGCAGGCCGCTGCGCTGGATCATCTTGGTAAAGCGCGTCAGCAGGCTTTCCTGGGTCTCACCTTCGCGAAGAGTGACCTGCAAGGCAGTCCCTACCCTTCCCTTCTTTGTGATTTGGTTTATGTAGTTTGGTTTATTAGGTTCACCGGCCGACCACGGCTGCGAGATGCCGCCAAGCAGCTCCCCGGACGCCGGTGCCAGACAGGGCCTGTGCACCGAACGACGGCGCGGTATAATGCTGCCGCGATCACCCCGCAGCACGCGTGCCCATGCGCAGTTGAGTATAGCGCACGGGCACCTGATGGTCAATGAACCTAGGAACCGACATCATACGCCCCGCCGCGCCGGCCTGTACGGGCCCGGAGAGTTGTTAACGAGGAAGTTAGGAGGACGGATGCTGCTTTTTCCACATCACATCTTGGAACAGTTCAGCCGTGACATCTTCGTTGCAGCAGGCGCGCCGCCCGATATCGCTGCCCACGTGGCGCGCTCTCTGGTCGATGCGAACCTGGCCGGGCATGACTCACACGGTGTGCTGCGTATCCCCAGCTACCTGCAGTTCATCCAGCAAGGCACACTGAAGCCGGCCGAGCGTCCGGTCATTGAGCGGGAGGGTCCGGCCAGCGCCCTCGTCGATGGCCGGCAGGGCTTTGGCCAGATCGCTGCTACTTTTGCAATGGATCTTGCCGTAGACAAGGCGCTCCACCTCGGGGTCGCCGCTGTAGGCATCCACCATTGCAACCATATCGGCCGCGTCGGCGAGTATGTCGAGAATGCTGCCCGGCGCGGGTGCATCGGCCTGGCCCTCTACGGCATGAGCGGTCCGAACGCCGGCAACGCGGCACCCTATGGAGGCGCCGCGCGCTGTTTGGGGACGAACCCGTACGCGATCGGCGTGCCGGCAGGCCGGCGCGCCGCGGTGATCGTTGACTTCGCCACGACGACGATCGCCGAGGGCAAGATCCGCGTGGCACGAGCTAAGCATGAGCCCTTGCCGCCCGGCTGCATCGTAGATCGCGAGGGCCGGCCCAGCACCGACCCGGAGGATTACTACAACGGTGGTATGCTGCTCCCCTTTGGAGGCCATAAAGGCTACGGGCTCTCGCTGGTGGCTGCTCTGCTTGGTGGGCTGGCTGCGGGCGATGGCCCGTCCCACGATGGCCGGGTCAGCGGTGTGTTCATGCTGGCGATAAACCCGGCTGTGTTTCGCCCAGCAGGCGAGTTCGGCGAGGTGGTCGATCACGTGCTGGGCAACGTGAAGAACGTGCCACCGGCGCCGGGTTTCAGCGAGGTCCTGATCCCCGGCGAGCCGGAAGCGCGCAGCCGTGCACAGCGGCTCCGCGAGGGCATTCCTGTGCCGGACGACACCTGGCGCGCCCTGCAGGACGCTGCGGCGGCGCTTGGGGTGCCGCTGCCCGCGACCGTATAAAGCTGGGCACCTGAGGTGGCGGGAGATAGATGGCGCAAGCTCAGGGGAGGCAGGCCGTGAAGGATCAGGAAAGGGGTGATAATGCTCGCAGCGAAGGGGCGCAGCCCGCGCCGGAGGTGTCTGAAGCTGCTCTAGCTTCTCCGCCGGAGGAGGACCCGGTCGAACTGGCCCGCGCTGCCCAGGAGGCGCTGGCGCGCAGTCTCGCTGCCGTGCGCGGCGTGTGGCTGGCTACTACGGATGAGCCGGCCTTCATCTTTCGGCCGTAAGGGCAGAAGCCTGCCCGGAAAGCAGCCATGGAAGACGATGCTCTGGCGTTTGCGCAGATCACTGAGCTGAGGCGATTGCTCGATCGTGGCGCAACGTCGTCGGTCGAGCTCACGGAACTGTTCCTGCGCCGCCTGGAGCGGCTGGGCGCCCGCCTGAATGCGGTGGCCGCGCTCTTGGCCGAGCGCGCCCGTGAGGAAGCCAGGAGGACCGATGAGGCGCGCCGGGCGGGCGAGCACCATGGCCCCCTGCATGGCATTCCCTATGGGGCGAAAGACCTCCTGGCTGCTCGCGGGGCGCCGACCACTTGGGGTGCGCCGCCGTTTCGCCACCAGTACATCGACGACGATGCCACAGTCATTACACGCCTGGCGCAGGCAGGGGCAGTGCTCGTGGCTAAGCTGGCGATGATCGAGCTGGCCGGCGGCGGAGGCTATCGCTGGGCAAGCGCCTCCCTCCAGGGGCCAACGCACAACCCCTGGGATCCAGCGTGCTGGGCCGGCGGCTCATCCAGCGGCTCGGGCGCTGCTGTGGCCGCCGGACTGGTGCCGTTTGCCATTGGCTCGGAGACTTCCGGCTCGATTATCACGCCGGCCGCATACTGTGGCGTGACTGGCCTGCGTCCGACCTACGGCCTCGTGTCTCGCGCCGGCGCGATGCCGCTTTCCTGGACGCTGGACAAGCTCGGCCCGATGGCTCGCAGCGCCGAGGACTGTGGCCTCGTCCTGGAGGCTATGGCTGGACCCGATGGTCGCGATCCATCCTGTTCCGACCGCACTTTCCAGTTCGTGCCTGTGCCGGAGGACCGCCTGCGCGAGCTGCGCATCGGCTATGCGCCGGCGGACTTTGACGAGCTGGCTGCGGAGGAGGCACGCCCGGTCTTCACCGCAGCCCTTGATGCATTTCGGTCCTTTGGCGCAAGGATGGTCGAGGCGGCGCTCCCGGACGGCCTGCCCTACGGTGCGCTGGTCCAGATCATCATCGGTGCCGAGGCAGCATCGGTTTTTGGCCCGTTCATCGAAAGCGAGGATTTCGAGCTCCTGGTCGATGCGCGGCAGAAGGCCGGTTTGCGCGCTGCCCTCTCGATCAGCGCACGGGACTACCTGACGGCAATGCGTGTACGGGCGAGGGTGCAGGAGGCGTTCCGCGCCCTCTTCCAAGAGGTCGATGTTTTGCTGAGCCCGGCGCGCCCCGGTCCGGCCACGCGCATTGACGAGCCGTTGGACGCGCGCCGCGCGGCGGCCCAGCGGCAGGTCGAGCAGAGCGGACGGCCGAGCAACGCCGCTCTGATCCAGGCCGGCAACCTTGCCGGCCTGCCGGCGCTCTGCCTTCCCTGCGGTTTCACCAGCGACGGCCTGCCCTTAGGGCTCCAGCTGGTGGGCCGGCCGTTCGCGGAGAACCTACTGCTCTCGCTTGGCATATGGTATCAGCGTGAGACCGACTGGCACCGTCGGCGTCCACCGATCATGCCGGCATGAACAGTCCGGGGTATGGGGAGAGCCATTTCCAGAATTGCAGAAGATTGATTTCAATTGATTTTTTGATTTTTTTAAAGGGAGGGCATCATGGAACGGGTGCAGTACGGGCGCACGCCGCTGCGGGTGTCGCGGCTGTGCTGGGGCACCGGCCTGATGGGTCGGCTTAAGCACAACATGACTCCGGAGGAAGCGGCGCGCATTCTGTGGCGCGGATATGAGCTGGGGGTGAACTTCTGGGATACCGCCGATGGGTACGGCACGCATCCGCACGTGCGTGCCGCGCTTCAGCCGCTGCCGCGCAAGGATATCGTCATTAACACTAAAACTCCGGCAAAGACGTTCGAGCAGGCCGAGCAGGATGTGCGACGCTACCTGCAGGAGCTGGGCACAGAGTACATTGATTCGATCCTGCTCCATGGGATTGAGACGGTGGAGGAGCTCCAGAACCGCTGGGGCGCCATGGAGGCGCTGCTGCGCGCCAAGGAGGCCGGGCTCGTGCGCGCAGTGGGGATCTCCACGCACCTGGGCACAGGTGCTATCATGGAGGCCTGCGCGACTCGCCCGGAGATCGAGGTCGTGCTGACGACGGTGAATAAAGACGGCCTGATGCTCAAGGGCGATATGGCCGCGCACCTCAAGCTGGTCGAGCAGGTCTACCAGGCCGGCAAGGGCGTCTGCCTGATGAAGACGCTCGCCCAGGGGAAGTACGTCTCCAGCCCGCGCGAGTGTATCCAGTACAATCTGAGCCTGCCGTTCGCTCACTCGGTCTGCGTGGGCGTCAACTCCATCGAGGAGGTGGAGTTCGCCGTTGACGTCGCCCGTCCTGTCCCGGTCTAAGCCCGTGGTGCCCGCTTCGCGAGAATGGCCGCGGCGCTGCCGCCGCTGCGCCCTGCTGGGCCGGCGCTACCAGCTTGCCGAGGAGTGGCTTGAGCTTGAAGGGGGACCGGCGTTTCCCTTCCTGCGGCCGCGCCTGGCCGACGAACTGATGGCTAGCGCGCTTAAGGCTGGTGCGCCGGACCTCCCGTACTGGAGTGAGCTCTGGGAGAGCGGCGTGGCCTTGGCCGGCCTGCTCTGGCGGCGGCGCGGCGCACTGGCCGGCCGTCGCGCGGTCGAACTGGGCTGCGGCCTGGGCCTGGTGTCGGTCGTGGCCGCGCTGGCCGGGCTACAGGTCCTGGCTACCGACAAGGAGCCACAGGCGCTGGCCTTTGCCCGCTGCAATGCCTGTCGTGTGTTGGGACGGCCGCTGCCGGTTCGGTTGCTGGACTGGCGTCTGCCGCCTCCTGGGATAGGGCTGTTCGACCTTGCGTTGGGAGCCGACGTAGCCTACGAGCCCGGCCAGATCCAGCCGCTGCTGGAGGTGTGCACGATGCTTGTCCGTCCAGGCGGCTGGTTTTATCTTGCTCAGCCGGGCCGGCGCTCAGGCTGGGCCTGTGTGCGACGCTTCGAGGAGGCAGGCTGGCGAGAGGAAGAGCGCCTGCAGCGCGTCGTGCAGCTCCCGGGAAGCGACGCCGAAACGGTATGGCTCCATCTCCTGCGACGCTGACCTGCGCTGCCACGGGGCTTCCGAGCTGCACTACTTGCCGATGCAGAACTGCGAGAAGATCCGCTCCAGCAGGTCCTCGGTTACGCTCTCGCCGGTGATCTCCCCCAGCGCCTCGATGCCAGCACGGATGTCAATGCAGACAAAGTCTGCCGCCATGCCGTCTACCGCGGCGTAAGCGGCTGCCTCAAAATGCCCGGCAGCGCGCAGCAGGGCGTCGCGGTGCCGCACGTTCGTGACAACAGGCGCCCCGGCGTCGGGAGCAGCTGCGCCGCTGAGGGCGAGCTCGCGCACCGTATCCACCAGCGCATCGATGCCCTCGCCGGTCAGCGCTGAGGTATGCACGACTGCGGCCGGGCGCAAGGCGTTAATCAACGGCTGTGGATCGAGCAGGGCAGGCAGATCTTGCTTATTCAGTACCAGCGCCAATGAGCGCGACGGAGCATCGCGGCGCGCTGCCCCAACGGCTCCTGCGAGGGCGAGGTCCGCCGCATCCAGCGCACGGTTGACATCGGTGACGTAGAGCACGATGTCGGCAGTGGCCAGGGCAGCGCGACTGCGTTCGACCCCAAGGCGCTCAACCGGATCATCCGTCTCGGTGATGCCGGCGGTGTCGATCAGCATGACCGGCACGCCGCGGAAGTTGGCCACGTCCTCGACGGTGTCACGGGTGGTGCCGGGGATCGGCGTGACGATCGCCCGCTCGAAGCCAAGCAGACGGTTCAGCAGGCTGGACTTCCCCGCGTTCGGCCGTCCGACAAGAGCTACCCGCAGGCCCTCGCGATACACCCGGCCCACACACGCCGTCTCGGCCAGCCGCCGTGCGCGCTCGGCAAGCTGCTGAAGCGGCTGTGCCACCTTGGCCGGCTCAAGCGGCGGGACGTCATCTTCGGAGAAATCGATGGTTGCCTCTAGACGGGCCAGCAGGTCGACAGCGGCGCCGCGTAGGCTGCGCACGGCGGCCGAGAGGGCGCCGCCAAGCTGGCGCTGCGCCAGGTCCAGCGCCTCGCTCGTGCGGGCACGCACCACGTCCATCACCGCTTCGGCCTGGGCCAGGTCGAGCTTGCCGTTTAAGAAGGCGCGCAGGGTCATCTCGCCCGGCTCAGCCAGCCGGGCGCCGGCAGCCAGCGCGGCCTCGAGCACCGCGCGCACCGCGGCGATGCCGCCGTGCGTGTGGAACTCCACGACGTCTTCACCGGTATAGCTATGCGGCGCGCGCATCAGCACTGCCAGGCCGCGATCAAGCACCCGGCCGGTGGCCGGCTCCAGAAAGCTTCCGTAGTACAGCCGGTGTGACTCCAGCGATGCAGGCCGGCGTGAGGCGTGGCGGAAGACCATGCCCAGGATAGCGCAGGCCTGCGGCCCACTTACCCGTACGATGCCAATCCCGCCTTCACCCAGCGGCGTGGCAATGGCAGCAATCGTGTCGTTGTACATGGCCTGTCTTAACTGTGTCGGATTCCTACGCCAAGAGCGCTTCTCGCGGTGCTTTATTGGAAAACCTACGGAGATAGTATCCCGGCATCTCCTGCATCGCAAAGGCGCGTCGGCATAGCCACCGGGGCTGCCTGTGGCAGCCCCGGCCTTCCTCGGGGCCCCAATCCAGGAACTTGCCTATGTGGCAAGGGACTTGCTACTATCGTATGGCCTCTCCTGTGCTTTCCCGGGGCAGGGCGCCATGCCTGCCCGAGCCGGGGAAGCCGCGCAGCGGCTGACGCGAATGCCCCAAATTTCCTAGTGACCTGTCCCTGGGTAGCTCGTTGTTGCATTGCCGGCGGTTAGGAAGAGCGCGCGAGCGGCCGGCTCGGCGGTCCGCCGCCGTCAGGACCGGCGGACACGATGGTTCTTTCCGGTGCAGGACAGCGAACGGGCAGCGAGTGGGGAGCCGTACGAGAGCTGTGCGAGAAACCGACGAGAACTGGAACTGGAAAGAAGAGGTGGATGACGTGAACCAGTCCTATACGTCATCGCAGCCCACCACCAATGCGGGGCAGGCAAGCAAAAGCAACCGCGAGCAAGCGAGAGCGCTTGGTCAAGCGCTCTCCTCCTGGTTTGCTCAGCAAACCCGGTATCGTTCGCAGTCGGAGCTGGCTCGGGCGCTTGGCCTGCCATTCGGGACGCTGCGCGGGTATTTAATGGGCATCCGTGTACCGAGCGTGGAGAACCTGCTCAAGCTGCATGAGGTGACCGGTCTGCCCGAGTTCGCTGCGGCTGCAGCGGCAGCGATGAGCACGCCGGCCGGCATGGTGCGTCCACGCGCAGTGCCCCGGCCAGCGCCGCGTCCGGCGGCATCGAAATCGCAGCAGACCCTGCCGGAGCCCGGCAACTTCCGCCCGGCCGCGGTTCCTTCAGCTTCTTCTTATTCCTCTTCTTCTCGTTCCTCCGATAACGGGAAAGATAGGAACGATGAGCAAAAGGCTGAGAGGAAAAAAGAGACGAGCATGAGCACGCCGGCGGCGAACCACCTATCCGCTGTGCCGCGTCCGGTGCAATCGCAGTCCCCTTACACGCAGGCCTCGCCGCAATCTCCGGCGCCGCGCTCCCCGAGCAGTGAGCGCGTTGCGCCTCCGTCGGCGCGTCCGGTGGTACCCCCGCCCGCCGAGCGCGCTGCGGCCCCGGCGAATGCTCCGGTTGCGCACTCACCCAGGCCCGCACCACCCCCACCTTTAGACCGGCCTTCGGTGCCGCTGCAGAATGGCCAGAAGAGCTCTGCCACCTCTGCGCCGGCACATCCGGTGGCGCCACCGGCGGTAGCTCCTCCACCTGGAGCGCAGGAGCAGCAGCCCCCTGCTGAAACGCCTGCGCCCGGCGAGCGCGCCTGCGCGGATTGTGGCCGGCCTATTCCGGCGGAGCGGCTGGCCATCCTCCCCCACGCGACCCGCTGCGTGCAGTGTCAGGCCATCTTTGAGCGTCTGCGCCGGCGCGCCCTGGCAGCTCAGCAACCCGCCCGCCGAGTTGACTGGAGCATGCTGACTGAGCAATAGGGCAGGGGAGCCTGTGTATCCCCGCCGGTGAGGAGCATACCGCGCTCCTCACCGGCGGGCCCTCCTGAGGTGCATGGCCGGCTCCGGCGTGTCCTCTGAGGACGTTCCGTGCCTTGCACCATTGCCGGCGAGCGGTCACAATCACCATAGCAGGGTGGCTGCGCTCGGCAGCATAGAAGCAAGCGTACGATCGTGGAGGAGCCGGGCGCGGCTGCGTAGTGTCAGGAGGGAGGCTGTATGAAAAAGCTGCTCATGATGGCCGATACCGGCACGCCCCTCGAGGAGCGGCTGCGCGCCCTCTCCCCCGACCTCGAGGTGATCGCCGCGCAAGACGAGCAGGAGGCGATGGCGCATATTGCCGATGCCGAGATCTTCTATGGCACGATTACGCCGGAGCTCTTCCGCCAGGCACGCCGGCTGCGCTGGATCCAGACACCTATGGCCGGCCTGGAGCGCTACTTCTTCCCGGAACTAGTCGCATCCGACGTGGTGGTAACCAACATGCGTGGCATCTACAGCGACAACATCGCCGACCACGTATTCGGCTACATCCTGTGTTTTGCGCGGAACTTGCACCATTACATTCGTATGCAGGAACGCCGCATCTGGGATAAGACGCCGCGCCCCGTTGTGCATCTGGCAGACTGTACGCTCGGCATCGTTGGTCTGGGCGGGATCGGCTATGAAGTGGCACGCCGCGGCTATGTCTGTGGCATGCGCGTCTTGGCTGTTGACCCGCGGCGGGAGGACCGTCCGCCCGAGGTTGCGGAGCTGTGGAAGCCGGACCGGCTCGATGACCTGCTCGCCCAGTCCGACTTTGTGGTCGTGACAGTGCCGCAGACTCCTGAGACAACGGGCCTCTTTGACGCGGCCCGCTTCGCCCGCATGAAGCCCACGGCGTACTTCATTAACATTGGGCGTGGCAAGGTCGTTCGCCTGGATGCCCTGACCGAAGCCTTACAGCAAGGACGGATCGCCGGGGCAGGGCTGGACGTTTTCGAGATCGAACCGCTGCCGGCGGACCATCCGCTCTGGGGTATGGAAAATGTGATTATTACCCCACATGTGGCCGGTGTAGGCCCGCACACGGCCGAACGCCGCTGGGCCGTCGTGGTGGAGAACGTGCGCCGGTATCTTACCGGGGAACCCCTGCTGAACGTTGTAGATAAGGCGCTGGGCTATTAGTCCTGCCTCTGTCGGGTTACGGCTTGGGCGGCCGGGTCCCTGCAGGCTAGGATTTCCTCTGGGATCAAGAGCGGCAGAGAGGGAGCGCAGGGCCGCGTACAGGTAAGCGTGAGCAGGGCAGGCGTAGACGATGGGGGATGGCAGTATCTTATGGCGCCGCTTCAGTGAGTACCCCTTGCTTCACCCGGAGCTTCGCCGCGAGGAACTGACGGGGACGATGCCGCGCACCTGGGATGTCATCGCGGCGGAATGGCGGCGTGCCTCGGTTGATCCTGAGGGGCGCGGCTTCGCGGTGATCATTGACGACGAAGTGGGCGAGCATCATCTGTACTGGGCGGCCGAGGAACCGCGCGTCCTGGCGCGGCTGGCGCGGCATAGCCTAGAGCGCCTGGAGCAGTTGGAAGACGATCATACGCCGGTCACGACGGCCGAGCATTTCACGCCCGAGTATCCGGAGCCCGGGGGCATAAAAGCGCTGAACGAGGTTGGCTTTCGGGTGGCCCACTGGTGGCTGGATTACCGCCTGGAGCCCCTTCCCCTCCTGCTACGGCCGGGGGCGAACGTCCATGAGATTAGAGCGCATGAAGTGCAGGACGTGCTCGAGCTGTGCCGGCAGCAGGAGCTTGAGGAATACGAGTGGACGTACCTGGATCAAGTGCGAGCGTGGGTCGAGCGCCCGAACCATGCGCTCTTCGTGGCATATGACGGCGGGCGACTCATGGCGTACGCAGCGGTGCGCCGCTACACGGCGGCGGCAGGGCGCCAGCGGCTGTTTATCCGGGCACTGCGCACCACCCATGAGGGGTTGCGTGATGGGTGGGCTGAGCTTGCCCTGACGGCCGCGCTCATCTGGGGGCGTGAGCGTGGCTGTGCCGATGCCATGCTGTGGGTCGAGCGTGACGACACAGCGTATCGCGGCCTGTACGACCGGATGGGCTTCGCGCCCCATGGAGAAGCGAGCATCGTGCTGCGCTATCACCCCTTGCTCACCCGCTCTTGAGCTCCATGGAGCAGCGCCGCGCGACGGTATGCCTCGGCCGCGCGGCGGTAATCCCCGGCATCTCGCCAGGCATCGCCGCGCTCGATCATGAGCTGCCGCGCCGCGTCGTGCCGACCGGCCTGCAGGCGCGCCGTGATCGCGCGCTCGATGAGTTCATCAAACTGGACCAGGTCGCCCTGGCTGCGACAGAGCCGCGCCAGCAGCACTGCGGCATCGTCATCGGCGGAAGTTCCAGTCTGTGCCAGGGTTGAGGGGAGCTCCACATCGGCAGAGGTGCCGCTGTCGAGGGCGTGGCGCAGATGGCGGAGAGCTTCTGCCTGGCGGCCCTCTTCGAGCGCCAGCGCTGCCAAGCGGAGCTCCAGCTCCGCGGCAAGCCGTTGTGCCTCGATCAGGCTATAAAGCTCCTCGGCACGGCAGGCGTCGAGCGCTGCCTGGAATGGGGCGCGGTCATGCAGGCGTCTGGCCCGCTGGAGCCGCCCTGCAGCACGGGCCGTAGGGCGGGCGAGCTCCTGAAGCAGCGTCTGAGCCTGGCGATACAACAGATGGGCCGTCTCGAACTGGCGGCGGCGCTCGGCCTCCCGGCCGAGCAGGAGCAACGCCTGTGCCGCACGAGCCGGCCATGCATTTGCTGCGCGCGCAAGGCTGATCACTTCCTGGAGGTGCTCCTGGCCGCGCGTCGACCTGCCCTGCTCAAGCTCGAGCAGGGCCCGCTCGACCCGCAGTGCGGCAGCCAGCTCGGCATCCTGCTGGGCAGGCGCTGCCGTCGCAGCCTGTTCCAACGCCGCTTCAGCCCTGTCCAAGTGACCCGCAGTGCGTTGCGCCGCTGCCAGGACCAGCAGGGCGCGACACTGCTCAGCCGCCGCACCGGCGCGCGCGGCCATGCTCGCCGCCTGCTCGGCCATGCGCGCGGCTTCGTCGTGCTGCCCGGCAGCCAGAAGCGCCTGAGCCAGCAGCACCTGGGCACTGAGATCGCCCGCGGTCTCAGCATCCAGGAGCTCGGCCGGTGAGATCCCCAGGCGGCGGGCCAGGTAGAGCAGTGTGGGCAGCGACGGGAGCACCTGGCCATGTTCGATCTTGCTCACCATTGCTGCTGTAATCGCCCCACCGCCGAGCTCTGCCAGAGTCATGCGCGGGCGCCGTCCCAGCCTGGCCGCGCGGATCCGCCGGCCAATTCGCTGCGCCAGTTCTCCCCCCAACGGCACTGTCTCTCGCGGAGAAGCCATTGTATTAACTTTGAGTTAAATAATCCTTTTGTATTGACTAGCGATTGAGGTGACGGTACAATGGCCCCATCGTATCCCAGGGGGTGCCGCGCGACCCCCCGACGACGATGGACAGGAGGCCACCAATGCCCCGTGCGCTTATCACCGGTATCACCGGACAGGACGGCAGCTACCTCGCCGAGTTCCTCCTGAGCAAAGGGTATCACGTCGCCGGTCTGATCCGCCGCACCAGCATGATCATCGACGAACGGATCCGCCATATCATCAAAGAGGTCGAGCTCGTCGAGGGAGACCTGCTTGATCAGCTCTCGCTGATCAAGGCTATCCAGCAGGTGCGGCCGGATGAGGTGTATAACCTGGCTGCGATGTCGTTTGTGCCTACCTCGTTCATCCAGCCGGTGCTTACCGGAGAGTATACCGCGCTCGGCGTGACCCGGATGCTCGAAGCCATCCGCCTGGCCGACTGGCCAATCCGGTTCTACCAGGCCAGCTCCAGCGAGATGTTCGGCAAGGTGCAGGAGATCCCGCAGACGGAGAAGACACCCTTCCATCCACGCAGTCCCTATGGGGTGGCCAAGGTCTACGGCCATTGGATCACCGTGAACTATCGGGAGAGCTACGGGCTGTTCGCCTGCTCGGGCATCCTGTTCAACCACGAGAGTCCGCGCCGCGGCATTGAGTTCGTCACCCGTAAGATCAGCCGCGCCGTCGCGCGCATCAAGCTGGGGCTGCAGGACAAGCTCTACCTGGGGAACCTCGACGCGCGCCGTGACTGGGGCTTTGCAGGCGATTACGTCGAGGCGATGTGGCTTATGCTGCAGCAGGATCGCCCGGACGACTATGTCATCGCCACAGGCGAGACGCACAGCGTGGCCGAGTTTGCCGAGACGGCGTTCCGGCACGTCGGGATCGAGAACTGGCGCGACTATGTCGAAGTGGATCCGAAGCTGCTGCGACCGGCCGACGTGGATGTGCTGATCGGCAATGCGGCGAAGGCGCGGGCAAAGCTCGGCTGGCGGCCGCGCGTCACCTTTACAGAGCTGGTCAAGATGATGGTGGACGCCGACCTGGAGCTGGAGCGGCGCAACCTCAGCCGGCGCTAGCCCTGTGCCAGCACCTGCTGCCAGAATTCCTGAGCGAGCTGGCGCGCCGAGGCGTCCTGGCTGCGCAGGACCAGGACCAGGTCGGCCTGCGCTTCGGCAGACCGTCCGGTGAAGTAGTAGGCGATTGCGCGCACCAGCCGGGCGCGGGCAAGGCCTGGCTCAACGGTGAGGGCGTTAGAGGCATCAGTGATGGCGCGCGTGAGGTCCTGGCTCATCTGCGCGATGTTCGCGGCAAGCTGGGCGCGGCGCAGGTATGCTTCCGCGCGCACACTATAGCCCCAGCTCGCCTCGGGATCGAGCGTCACCGCCCGTTCCGCGTCGGTGAAGATCTCGTCCAGGTCACGCAGCGAGAACGCCACGCCACCGCTGCCTCCCCGCGCCAGCAGGATCGGCAGGCCCGCAGTTTGCATCAGGTGCTGCAGGCGCAGCCGTGCCCGACCGGAATACGCCAGCCCGAAGCGCGGCGCCAGCTCGATCGCCCGCGCATAGTCGCCTACGGCATTGGTTGTCTGGCCGACCGACTCAAGCATGCTCGCGCGCAGGTAGTAGAGGACGGGATCGTCTGGCTGGCTCTTCAGCTCTTTAGTGAAACTCTCGATGAGCTTCTCTTCGAGCTTGTCCGGCCGCTTGCCAATGGAGACCGTCACAGTCTTCTCCGTAGGATCGGCGTTGCGGTCTTTCTGATTGGGCCGCACAACGGCGAGCCGCAGCTTCGCTCCAATCGGGGCCCGCAACACGACGGTCACAAGGTCGTTCGGCGTATAGATCTCGACGTCGTTGATCTTGTAGACCAGGTCGCCGGGACGCAGGCCGGCCCGCGCCGCCGGGCTCTTGGGCAGGACGTAGAGGACCGCGGCCCCGGGCTTATCCGGCAGGCCGTAATGCTCGCGGATGTATCGTGACGGGGCGCTGAGGTTCGCCCCAATCCAACCCGGCTGTTGCTGGCGGGGACGTCCACTTTCCCAGGGCAGCGGGGGCGGCTCAATGCTGCTCAGGTCGCAGGCCGTCAGCGCCACGAGCGCCAGACAGAGCAGCACGGCCATCCACAGCCGCCTGCTCCCGGCGGCCCCCACTCCCGGGCGGCTGCGATATGCTTCGCGTACCCTTTCCAGCACGGTACACCTGCACGCCGGCGGGCGCTTCCCCGCCATACGATCAGCGTTGATTCTACATCATCTCACTTCCCCCGCACACTCCCTTATAGCATTCCGTCCTTCGAACCTGCCGTCTTCTCACCCGCGGCGATGGCAGTCGGCGGCCGGTGTCATGGAAACGCCGGCGCAGGGTATGCAATGGATAGCCCAATCTGGGTATTGACAACGATAGCGTACACGTTGTAAGGTGAAACATAATATGGCTACTATTATAGCTATTTTGATGATGGCCACTGTGGTGATAGACCTAGAACATCTGAGCATAGCGCGGGGCTCAGCATCGACGCGCTGCCGGCGCGCAGGTGTGTCGGTCTACGTCGTTCGCTACGCGCTTCTCGAGCGCAACGCTTGCATAGACCGACAGGGAGCTTTCAGAAGGCGCCTGCTCTGGCAATAGCTAAATGCTCCGGTTGAAGAAAATAAAAAATTAAATTTAAGGAGCGACGAAGCATGCGCGTGAATGGCCGGGAGGGGAAAGCGGCTATCCGGCGGAGGGTTGTCACTGAGAAGACCGGATCCGCGGACCACGGTTCGTCCGAGCACCCGATCTTGCGCCTGCAGCGGCAGGTCGGGAATCGCGTCGTGGCAGGCTTGATGGGCCAGCCAGGGGCGCCGATGATCGTGCAACGCCTTGCGTTCTTCAACACCGACTGGACACGGGCGACCCAAGCCCGACGTTCGGGCTCAGGAGCGACGGGGGTGTTGTTCGTCGAGGACGGCACGCCGAACCCACTCGTCGTTAAGTCAGGCGAAGATCCTGTGAGAGAAACTGTCTTGGCGCACGTTATGCACGAGAAATTGGGGCGGGGGGAAGTCAAGGTCCCGCCAATCCGTCCCGAGCGGCCGGGCGAGCGGCAGCAGATCATGCAGGTAATCCGAGAAAAGCTGAGGCCGACGTTCGATCAATATCGGGAGGACCGTAACTTCAAGCGAAAAGTCATAGAGCAGTTCCAGGAGGCCCCGACTCTTTTCATCATGGGAATGGCTACAGGCCAGGAGTTCAAGCAGATCGTTGAGCAGCATCCAGATGATGCCGGTGCTCTCCTCCGGAATCCGACATACGTCAAGCGGCTGGGCATGGTCACGGCAATCGACTTGTTCATTGGCAACACCGATCGTCTCTATTCCGCAAATCTTGGCAACTGGATGACCGCGATCGTCAATGGCGAGGCGATCATCTCCTTGATCGACAATTTTGATCCAGCCGGCGCGCAGCATCTCAACCCAGCAAGACAAGATCTTTGGAAGGACAGTTTCTTGCCAAAGATTATTACTCAAAATTTGAGAGATACTGCTGTAGAAATTCTCAACGATCTTCTTTTTAATATAAATAAAATAAACCAGGGTTTTCAGTTGAACGATGCGGAGAGAGATGCCTTCATCACTAACTTTGTTAGCGGAATGCAAGAAGGACGCTCTCGGATTCTCTCCAAGCTCGCGCCGCGGATCGGCCGGCGCTCGCGCACCTTGAAGCGAGCGGCGATGCAAGGCGGGGCGCCGGATGCTTGGAATCTCCTCAAGAAACGAGCGCGGTTGCTTAAGCGCCAATCAAAGTAGAATCTCAAACAACAACAGCAACAAGGTTAGTGCCTGTGTAGCATTGCTCCGGCGGATTGTGCCCGCGGCGTATCTATGCTGCGTGCATTGCAGTACCGTGTGCTCCTGTGGTCTAGTGCGCGTGTGATGGTATGCTCAGGTTGCGACGCCGCCCGATTGATCCGGCCGGCGCCCCCACCGATTATCCTGGAGCCGCTGCGCCGCATGCTGAGCAGGCGCTACGTATCTTGCGCATGCAACGAGATTATCGCCTGGAGTTGGCCGTAATCCTCACGCTGAGAAGCGGTGGGGCTGTAAGGGAGAGCCGTATCGCACTCCGCGCCGGTTCCGAGCGGCCGACTTTCCTGGGTCTACCGACGTAACGCTACCCCTAACGAAAGGCCTCCGGGAAATAGGTCTGGAGGCCCTTGGCATTACCCGGAGAATAGAACGAAAATTCTAACTACGTGGTGGAGGCTGCCGTCCGGGCAGTCTGCGAGCCCCACCGCCGGTCGTGTGGGGGAAGCACAGCGGTAGTAGGGACGGTACGAGAGACGTTACTGGTAGAGGTGCTGGAGCAATGGCAGAGCAGCTGAACGAGCAGAGCGGCAATGAGTGGAGCGGTATCCCTGAGGGCTGGCCGGTGCCGCCTTCGGCCGAGGTGCTGGAGCACGTGGCGCGGCAGGTGGCTGAACGCTATCCGGGCCTCTATGCGCACCAGCAGACCGGCATCACATTCCTGCTGGCGCGCCGCCGGGCGATCCTGGCCGACGACATGGGTCTCGGCAAAACCCGTCAGGCGATCATCGCCTTGCGTGAAGCCGTGCCGGCCGGCCCGTATCTGGTGATCTGTCCTGCTGCCGTCAAGCTGACGTGGCAGCGCGAGATCCGGCTCGTCGAACGTGATGCGGCTATTCATGTCATCCGCACAGGCCGCGACTGGAACCCGGAGACGGCTGCGCGCTGGTACATCATAAACTACGAGCTCTTGGGGGCGCTCGAGGACGTGCTGCTGGCGCAGCGCTGGGCCGGTGTTGTGGTCGATGAAGCCCACTATATCAAAAACGACAGCAAGCGCACCACGCGCGTGCTGCGCCTCCTGGGTGTGCAGCCCGGGAGGAAGCAGCCGGTGCAGGAGCCCGAGGTGGTCTACCTACTCACCGGCACGCCCATGTCGAACCGGCCGCGCGAGCTCTTCAATCTACTCAAGGCCGTGCGTCACCCGCTCGCGAAGAACTTCTATGCCTACGCAGTGCGGTACTGCGCAGCCTTCGATAACGGCTACGGCCTGGATACCCGGGGTGCGTCGAACCTCGGTGAACTCGCGCAGCTCATTTCCGGCGTGATGCTCCGCCGCACCAAAGACGATGCCCTTGACCTTCCACCGAAGATGCGCTCCTGGCAGCCGGTGGAGATCAGCCCGCGCGCTTGGGAGGAGGTCTGGCGGCTCGAGCTGCATGCGGTGGACTACTTCCGTCAGAACCCTGCGACGCAGGGGCCCACCTGGAAGACGTTCCTGGGGTTGCTGAACCGGGCCCGCCACGCGCTGGCGAAGGCCAAGACCGCGGCCACCATCGAAGCCGTGCGCGAGCGTCTCGAAGCCGATGAGAAAGTAGTGGTTTTCAGCACCTATCTGGAAGTGATCCGGCAGGTGGCGCAGACGTTCGAGGGCGCGGTGGTAACGATCACGGGCGCAGATTCAGCCGCTGAGCGGCAGCGCGCCGCCGATGCGCTGCAGCGTGATCCAGCGATTCGGGTCCTGGCCGGAAACCTCCATGCAGCAGGGGTCGGACTGACCCTCACCGCTGCCACACATGTGATCTTTAACGATCTCGACTGGGTGCCGGGCAATCACTGGCAGGCCGAGGATCGCATCTATCGCATCGGTCAGACCCGCCCGGCGTTCATCACGTACCTCTACACGCCCGGCACTTTAGATGAGTTCGTGGCTGCCTTACTGGAGCGGAAGGCGCAGGACATCGCCATCCTGGAAACCACCGTGGCGCAGAACGCCTCGCTTGTGCGCGAGGTTGTGGAAGCCGCCCTGCGTGGCGAGCGGCTGCAGCCGGCCGGTGTGCGTACCGAGTCGGCCGAGCCGGCGACGGGACGGACGGTGGGGTTGCTGGAGGAGATGCTTGACCTCCTGGCCCGAGCACAACGCGGGCTGGCCGCCGCGGCGGCCGCGGAGCAAGTGTTTGAGGTGCCGAGCAGCAGCAAGCCGGGCGAGTACTATACGGTTACGGTCTTGAATGGCGTGGCCACCTGCACTTGCCCCGGCTTTACCTATCGTGGCAACTGCCGCCATACGCGTGAGATCGTCGCACGGCTCACCCGCGCAGGCTAGCGCTTGTGCTTTGCATACAAGAATATTCCGCGGGGCCGGTTGGTCAGGACCGGCCCCGCGCCCGCCGCGGCATCGCAGGCCCAGGGAGAAGATCGTACGATCTCCTCGACGCTTAGAGAGCCTCTCAACATAACCCGATGTGTGTGGATAAACGGACTGCTTTCTCGAGCCGGCTGTCACTGCAGCGTCCAGAGCCGGGCAGCAAGCTCGCCCTCTTACTGCCTCAGGCGCTACAATGCCCCTAGAACCCCCTAGAACTGGTGGCTTGAGCCGGAGCGCAGCCGTCTCACGTCGCCGCGTGCATGGCTTCGCGGTATGGGCGCGGCTTACACAATGCCTTCTGGGAGCGCGAGATGACCTACACAATTGGCAGAGTCCATCGGCGAAGATGGCTCTGTACGCTCATGACCGGGGCTGCGGCCGGTCTTGTGACCGCCTGCCGGCCCATGCAAGGCCCGGTGCAGGCGACGCCGGGGGCCGGGTCCGAGGCGCCGGTGCAGCTGACCTATCTACACCAGTGGAGCCCAACCCAAGGGCATGGCCCGGCCACGGAACGGCTGGTGAGCCGTTTTCGCGAGGAGTTCCCGACAATCCAGATCGAAGCGGTCTACACGCCGCAGTACTACGAAAAGCTGGTGAGTCTCATCGCCGGCGGCTCGCTGCCGGACATCGCCACGTATAACATGGCCTTCTTGCCTCGGCTGGTGCGGCTGGAGGTCACCGTGCCGCTCGAGCCCCTGGCTCAGAGCACCCGCCGCTTCGACAAGAACGACATGGTGCCGGCAGCGCGCGAGATGGTGACCTTCGAGGGCAAGATCATGGCCATGCCCTACGTGGTGAATAACACCGGTATGGCCTACAACCAGACGCTCTTCCGACAGAAGGGCCTGGATCCGAGCCGGCCGCCCCAGACCTGGGAGGAACTCGTTGAGTTCGGCCGCCGGCTCACCGGCGCGGCCGATGGAGTCGAGACCTGGGGCATGCTGTTTCCGCGGGGCGCGGCGGACCCTATCTCGCCGTTGCTCTCGTTTGTGTGGCAAAACGGCGGTGAGGTAGTGGACCTGGCGCGCCGCGTCGCGACCTGGAATAGCCCGGCCGGCGTGGAGGCGCTGCAGTTTATGGTTGACCTGGTGCACCGCTACCGCATCGCGCCCCTCCAGGGCGGCAACGCGCATCTTGAGGGGCGTGTGGGAATGTGGGTCATCCCGCCGGGGAACATCAGCGCCCTGGGCATGTCGGTCGGCCAGCAGTTCGCCTGGGCGACGGCGGAGCTGCCGCGCGGCAAACAGCAGGCCACCAGCCTGGGTGGCCATGCCCTGGTGGTTATGAAGACCGGCCGCGCCCATGAGCACGCCTGGCGCTTTGTCCACTGGTTCATTCAGCCGGCAAATCTCGCCGAGTACAATGCGACGACCACCGCCCCGGCCTGGCGCTCCGTCGAGCAGCAGCCGGTCTGGCAGCGTTACCTGCGCGAGGAACCGCGTATGCAGCCCTTCGTGGCTATGCTTGCCTATGGGCGGCCGACGCCGAAGCTGGCCACCTGGCAGGAAATCACGGATATCCTGGTCGAAGCGCGGGAAGCGGCGGTGCGACAGGAAAAGACGCCGAAAGATGCCCTTGATGACGCCGCTCGCCAGGCCGAGCCACTTATTAAGAGCGGCTGAGCAGCCTGGAACAGCCGTTCTTTGCCCTCTGACGCGGCCTCGCGTATAGTAGGGGATGCAGCGATCGGATATGGTTGTGCCACGACAGAAGCTGCGGTAGTAGCGGCATGTGCCCGGGTAGTTGCCCAGCATGGTCCGGGTAGTGGTTCCTGGTAGTAGAGGCCATGGACAATCCGACCGAGGTGTTCCGTGACGAGGCGGAGCGGCTTTTCCGCGAGCTAGACGGAGCGGTGGCACGGATCAAGCGGGACCTGAGGCATCTGGTACAGCTCATGCACGCTGCCCAGCACGCCCGGCCGTCCCAGGGTGGCGCGCCCTCGGCGGCGGCGTATGTTCTGGGTATGCAGAGCCGCCTGGCCGGGATCGCCTGGGAGCTGGAGCATGCCCGCCGCTTGCAGGCACGCCTGCTTGTGACGCTCCAGCAGGAAGCTCGCCGCGAAGCGGCCCGCCAGTCGGCCGGGGATGAGCGAGCGCAGGAATGATCACCCTGCGCGCATGCATAGTGCACCCCCGACTGCTGTGCAAAGGCAGCGTTATGAGGTGAGGAGCTAGCGTCCATATGCCTGAGTTTTACAGCTTGCCCACCCAGGCGCTGGAGAACCAGCATCTGCGCCTGGAGTTCCTGGCCGAGGCCGGGCCGCGGATCGTGCGGCTGTTCGTGGCCGGAAGTACGGAAAACCTCCTGGCGGAACTGCCCGATCTAAAGACATCCACTCCCTATGGCGACTACTACTTCCGCGGCGGGCACCGGCTCTGGCACGCTCCAGAGGCAATGCCGCGTACGTACGTTCCTGACAACGCCGGTCTGACCGTCGAGAAGACCGTGGACGGGGTGCGCCTGGTGCAGCCGGTCGAAGAGCCTACCGGCATCCGCAAGAGTATGGAGCTTCGCCTGCATCCGGACCGTCCGGCAGTGACGATTGATCACTGGCTGGAGAACCAAGGCCTGTGGCCGGTCGAATTAGCTCCCTGGGCGCTCACCATGCTCCCGCTGGGAGGGGTCGCCATCCTGCCGCAGACAACCGTCCCCCTGGATACGCCCGGGCTTCTACCGAACCGCCATCTGGTGCTCTGGCCCTACACCCGCTGGTCTGATCCACGCCTGGAGTTGCACGATGATCTCGTCCTCCTCCAGGCGTGGCGGCTGCTGCCGCCTTGCAAGGTCGGCTACCTGAACTGGCGCGGCTGGATCGCGTACCTGCGGAACGGTGTGCTCTTTCGCAAGGTTTTTCAACCGCAGCCGGGGCGCGCACACCCCGACTTTGGCTGTAACGCCGAGTTCTACTGCAATGATCTGTTTATCGAGATGGAGACCGTCGCGCCGCTGGCTCGCCTAGAGCCCGGCCAGTCCGTCGCCCATACCGAGACGTGGGAGTTTACCCTGGGGGTGGAAGAGCCACCGACTATCATCGGCGTGCGCAGCTTGATACGGCGGCTCGGGCTCTAAGCTGCTCAGGCGCCGGCCCATCGCTCTGCGTGCCCGCTTGGGAGCCCAGCTGCTTTCTGGTAACATTAACACCGTCTACTGTGCACGCTGCTGAGCGCTTCCTGTGTTACCGTAAATTCACCGCCATACAATGCCCATCCAGGGGTCATCCCGGCCCCTGAACGATTGCACTGAGGACACGAAAGGGATGCCAGCCAGGACGCTGTTTGAGAAGATCTGGGACGCGCATGTGGTGTATGAAGCGCCGGGCGAGCCGGCCATTCTCTACATCGACCTCCATCTTATCCATGAAGTGACCTCCCCGCAGGCGTTTGATGGCCTGCGTCTGGCCGGCCGCAGGGTGCGCCGCCCGGATCTGACCATCGCAACAATGGACCACAATGTCCCCACCTGGGATCGCTCCTTGCCCATCACCGATGAGGTCTCGCTGCGGCAGATCCAGGCGCTGGAGCGAAACTGCAAAGAGTTCGGCATCCCGCTGTTTGACCTCTACAGTCCAAATCAGGGCATCGTGCACGTGATTGGGCCGGAGCTGGGGTTGACCCAGCCGGGTATGACTATCGTCTGCGGCGACAGCCATACATCCACGCATGGCGCTTTCGGGGCCCTGGCGTTCGGCATCGGCACGTCCGAGGTGGAGCATGTGCTGGCCACCCAGTGTCTGCTGCAGACGAAGCCGAAGACGATGGAGATCCGCATTGAGGGCACGCTCCCGCTGGGGGTCATGGCCAAGGATGTGATCCTCGGCATCATCGCCCGCATTGGTACCGACGGCGCCACCGGCTATGCGGTGGAATACACCGGCGAGGTGATCCGCTCGCTCTCGATGGAAGGGCGCATGACGATCTGCAACATGTCCATTGAGGCCGGGGCGCGCGCTGGCATGGTCTCGCCGGATGAAACAACCTTCGCCTACCTCAAAGGACGCAAGCATGCCCCCAAGGGCGAGCTGTGGGAGCGCGCGGTAGAGTACTGGCGCTCGCTGGCGACCGATCCTGGGGCACACTTCGATCGGGTCGTGGTTATTAACGCCTCCGAGCTCGAACCGTACGTCTCTTGGGGCACGAATCCGGCCCAGGTCGTGCCGGTGACCGGCTGTGTGCCTGACCCGGCCTCCTTCAGCGACCCGGCCGAGCGCCGCGCCGCCGAGCGAGCGCTCGAGTATATGGGGCTGGAGCCCGGCACGCCGATCCAGAGTATTAAGCTCGACCGCGTTTTTATCGGTTCCTGTACGAATGCCCGGTTGGAGGACCTGCGCGCCGCCGCGCAGGTGGTGAAAGGTCGCCGTGTGGCGAGCCATGTGCGGGCGATGGTGGTGCCCGGCTCACGGCTGGTGAAGGCACAGGCTGAGGCAGAGGGTCTGGATCGTATTTTCAAAGACGCCGGCTTTGAATGGCGCGAGGCCGGCTGCTCAATGTGTCTGGGTATGAATCCTGATATCCTGCAGCCGGGCGAGCGCTGCGCCTCTACCTCCAACCGGAACTTCGAGGGCCGCCAAGGCAAGGGTGGGCGCACTCACCTGGTCAGCCCGGTTATGGCCGCCGCGGCGGCTATCGCTGGCCACTTCGTTGATATTCGGGAATGGAAGCTAGAGCCCTTGGAGCAGAGCAACTAATGGAGCCGTTTGTCCGTCTCACCGGCATCGCTGCCCCGCTCGATCGGGTGAATGTCGATACCGACCAGATCATCCCCAAGCAGTTCCTGAAGCGCATCGAGCGCACCGGCTTCGGGGAGTTTCTCTTCTACGATTGGCGGTATCTCGATGATGGGAGTCCCAATCCCAATTTCGAGCTGAACCATCCCGGCTATGCAGGAGCAACCATCCTCATTACCGGGCGGAACTTTGGCTGTGGCTCCTCCCGCGAGCATGCGCCCTGGGCCCTGCATGATTACGGCTTTCGCTCGATCATTGCGCCCTCGTTCGCGGATATCTTCTATAACAACTGCTTCAAGAACGGCATGCTGCTCGTGACGCTGCCGGAGGAGCAGGTGCGCGAGCTGATGCGGCGGGCGCAGGAGCAGCCCGGCTACCGCCTGACGGTCGATCTGGAGCGCTGCGTCGTTGAAGACGAGCAGGGACTGTGTTTCCCCTTCCAGATCGATGAGTTCCGGCGTTACTGCCTCTTGAATGGCTTGGATGATATCGGCCTGACGCTGCGTCACGAGGCGGCTATTGCGGCCTACGAGCAGCGTCGCCTGCCCTGGCTGCCGCGGACCATCCTTCCCTGAGCTCGCTCGCGCTCCTAAAGAAGATGCCGAGCGCGCCCCTAGACCGGCTCACCCTACTAGGACTGGGATATTGCCGAGTTATCATGGAGCTCGCCGGAGAGCATCGCCAGAACGTCGGTGAGGCGCTGGGGCACGATCGCGCTTGGCGGAACGAGTTCCGCGCGGGCGATCTCGCCCCCATGCACGCGGGTGACGGTGCCCTTTACCCCTCCCGGTCCATCCTCAAGCCAGCGCTGGAAGGCCATGCGCTGGAAACGCTGGACAATCACCGGCCCCCGTCGCTCGGGGGGCGCCATGGGCAGGCCATAGAGTTCCACAGCTCGGCCGAGGTTCCAGTCCCGAATGGCCGCGGGGTTCGGGTTGGCTAGGAATGCCTTGGCGATCGCCTCATCGGTAAGCCAGCCTAAGCGCACCAGCCGTGCCTGATCCGGATTGCCACCGCTGCCGTCGTCCTGAGGAAGCGGCAGGCGGTGGACGGTGGCATAGTACTCCTGGGTATAGGGCGGCTGCCGGCCAATCATCTCGTAGAGGGGGGCCAGGCCGACGCCGCGGTCCCGCCGCCATTGTAAAAGCGCGAACTGGGTGGCCTGGTACACCGTGCCGTCGCTGCCGGTATACCGGTGCGAAATGGGATACCCCAGCGTGGCCGGGCCGCCCAGCCGCTGGTACTCCTGCCAGAAGGGGATCCCGTCCGCGTCGGTGATCGCAAAGCCTTCGCCGGTGTAGCCGTCGCAGACCCCCTGCGTGTAGAAGCGCCCGTTGGGAAGCGCAACCTCAAGCGTACTGGGCTGACGTATCGGCGAATAGAGGCCCAGCTCGGTAATGGTGAGCATGCCGGAGACAACCAGGATCTCCACACGGGCGCTGCCGGCGCGGCAGCCCGGCAACGGTCCGACATCACGACCGGGTCGCCAGGCTTCCAGGATGTATCGTCCGGGGGGAAGCGCAAGCCGGAAGCGACCGTCTTCGCCGACAACATAACTGGCGGGCTCGACTTGCTGTCCATCTATACTTGTAATGCTCAACTGCGCCGGGCTGGGGAGCTCTCCCGCGTCACGCTGCCTGTTCCCGTTTTCATCAAAATACACCAGGCCTTGGACTGTGCCTGTATCAGCCCAGGCACGCTGCGGCGCGACCAGGACGTATGCCAGGGTACATAGCAGGAGTGCCGCGGCAAGTACGAGACAGCGCCACCCCCGCTGGGGACGTCCCCCTCGCAGAGGGACAGGAAGACCCATCCGCACCATCCTCCGGGGGCAATGCAGGCAGGAAGGCGATACGGGAGCAACACGCTGTTGTCCGCACTCGCTTCCACCCTACATAACGGATAAGTCTATAAAAGGTTATAAAAGCGTTCTGCAAAGAAGTAAAACAAGCACCAGACAGCCCGCGCAGCTTAGGTGCCCTGGAGCTCGCGGATCTGCTGCTCAAGAGCAGGGAGCTCTTCGTATCGTTCGTTGCAGAGCTTGAAGGAGCGATCGAGGAAGAGGGCAGAGAGGCGAGTGCCGCGCTCGCCCGGCTCCTGGGCCGCAGCGATCAGCTCGTTGACACGGTATTTCTCCGGCAGGTAGCGCGCCAGCATCTGCATGCGCCGGACGGTCTCCGCCATGAGGCGGCTATCGCGACCCTCAACGGCATAACGCAGGGTACCCGTGAGGCGGGAGAGTTCTTCCAGGCGCTCCCGCTCAGACATGAGGAGGTAGCGCACCTGGTCTTCATCCGGCTCGGGCTCACGCGCCGGCTCAGGCAGGCGCTCGATATAGCGCTGGTATAGCTGTGCGTATTCATGCGCCGCTTCCTGGGCGCCATAGAGCAGTCGATCAAGCTGCTCGGGCGCGACCTCACCGCCATCGATCAGGTCGTCGTGGCGCGCCTCTGCCAGGCGACGCAGGTGCTCGTAGCTTTCGACCTCTTCGGGAAGCGGTGGCAGCGCCGTGGCCGTCACTTTCTCGACGGCAGCCGGCAGGCGGCCAGCAAAGATCGGCGGCACGTACTTGGTCGGCTCAATCACAATGGGCAGCGCGATCAGGTAGGTGGCCATGATCTTGCGGCCATCCGGGCTCCGGAAATACAGCAAGGCATGCCCGCGCGGTGCCTGCGGATCGCCGATATCAAACGTCAGGTCCATCGCTTCTGCCACTACAGCCCAGAGAGTGGGCGGTCGGTACCTGAACGCCGAGTGATCTGTGCAAGTAACCTCTGCTAAAGTATACACCACTATCCGTGCCCAAGGATGTGCTGGTTCCGGCTTTGTAAGGAGGGAGGTCGATGCCGCGCGTTGCGGTGGTAGGAAGCTGTAACATGGATCTCGTCGTTCGAGCGCCGCGCCTTCCTGGGCCTGGTGAGACAGTGCTTGGGGGTGAGTTTTACACCGCTCATGGCGGGAAGGGCGCCAATCAGGCTGTGGCTGCGGCTCGCCTCGGCGCGGAGGCTATCTTCATTGGACGTCTGGGAACCGACCAGTTTGGGGCGGCGCTGCGCGCCGGCTTAGAGCAGGCCGGCGTTGATGTCTCGTACCTTGTCAGCGACCCAGAGGCTCCAAGCGGTGTGGCGATGATCCTTGTCGATCACCGGGGTGAGAACAGCATCGTAGTTGCCTCTGGAGCGAACCTACGCCTAAGCCCGGACGACGTTGAGCGTGCTCGTCCGGCTATCGAGGCCGCCGATGTGTTGCTGCTGCAGCTCGAGAGTCCGCTGGCTACAGTCCAGCGGGCTGCAGAGCTGGCGGCGCAGGCCGGGCGCATGATCGTGCTCAACCCGGCGCCGGCCCAGCCCTTGCCCGATGCACTGCTCAGGCTCATCACGGTGCTGACCCCCAATCGCAGCGAGGCTGCGCTGCTGGCCGGCATGCCGGTGCACAGCGCAGATGATGCCGTTCGCGCGGCGCAGGTGCTGGCCAAGCGCGTGGCCGGGGCGGTCGTGATCACCCTCGGCGCGGAGGGTGCCGTTGTGCTGGAACGCACCGGTGCGCCTGTGCAGCGACTGCCGGCGTTTCGTGTTGAAGCGATCGACGCCACCGGCGCGGGCGACGCCTTTAACGCCGGGCTGGCAGTCGGCCTAGCCGAAGGGCGGTCGCTGATCGAGGCTGTGCGCCTGGGGATGGCCGCCGGTGCGCTGGCCACGACGAAGCGCGGGGCGCAGCCCTCGCTCCCGTATCGTGAGCAGGTCGAGCGTCTACTCTGGGAGCATACCGGTGGGCCACCTTCAGCATAAAGCATGCAGGGCAATCCGGCAGTAGGAGATTTTTATTGCACATAACATGTACTGCGTCTTACCCAGAGCTTATGGTCATGGGCGAGAGGCTTGGTTCAGATAGGCATGTACTATTGTGGACAACGAATGTGCATTTCTTCCATTCTTGAATATTGCTAGATGTGATTGATTTTTGTACCATAGCAGAGAGTACACCTGTACTCTGTAATGGACTTGAGGGGGGAAAGACGATGGTCATGGCGCGGCAGAGGGTGCTTACACGGCGGAGGCTTGGTCTGTCTCTCAGTACAGGGATGGCCGCGGCGCTGCTAACGGCCTGTGGCCAAGCCGCGGGGCAGCGTCCGAGTGGCGATACTACCGGTAAGGCCAAGGGTGTGACCATCCGGATGCTGGCTTGGGCCGGCTATAAAGGCGACGGGATCAAGACCTGGCTAGGCGACTTCGAGAAAGAAGTCGGTGGAAAGGTTGAGCTTGACCTGGTTGCATCGGACAAGCTTACAGAGAAGCAGATTGTCACGCTCTCTGGGAAGACCGGCGACTTCGACGTCTCGACTATTGACGAGCCGAACCTTCCGGCGATGGCCCCCTTCCTTGTACACCTCGATCCCTACATCCAGTCGTCGCGGCTCGACAAGGACGACTGGGTACCGGTCATCTGGGATGCCGGAGTCTGGCAGAACAAGACCTACCTCATTGCTTTCGACCCCAACGTGCAGATCCTTTTCGCGCGCAAGGACGTGCTCGATGCCAAGGGGTTAAAGATTCCTGAGAGGTGGACCGAGCTCTTTGAAACAGCGAAGAGGGCTCAGGAGCGTGACAAAGAGCTCTATGGTATTGTGATTATGGCGAAACGAGACATTCAGACAGGTATTAACGCGTGGAATTTCATTACTACATGGGGCAACGAAATTTTTGATGAGAATTATCGTGTTGCGTTCGATAACGATCGCGGTTATGAAGCCATGGCTTTTTACAAAAAGGTTGTAGATGAAATCGCCCCACCGGGCATCATTGGCTACGACTACGCTGGTATTAACACAGCCATGCAGCAGGGCAAGGCGGTCTTCTTGCAGAACTGGGCTTCGGTGGCGCTCTCAATTATTAGGCCGCCGGAATCCAAAGTGACCGACAAGATCGCTTTCGCTCCAGTGTTGGGCGAGGTTAAGCGTCACTCGATGCGCGGCGTGTGGAGCCTAGGCATCAACGCCGATAGCAAGGTCAGGGATGCCGCCTGGGAATTCACGAAATGGTTCACCAGCAAGGAGAGCATGCTGAAGTATGTCAAGGGTGGCTCTGGTAACGCAGCGCGTCTCTCTGTGCTGGAGAGCCCGGAATTCCGCCAGCTTGCACCACATGCCGATGCGCTGGTTGCGACGTTTAAGATGGCCAAGAAGCGGCCTATTTTCAAAGAGTACAATGAGATCCAACAGGTGCTGGATATCATGGGATCGAAGGTCACCACGGGCGAGGCATCGCCGCGCGAGGCAGTGAAAGAAGCCGCCCAGAAGTTGAACGATATCATGAAGCGGGGCGGCTACCAGAAGTAGCAGCAAGAGCCCGTAGGATACCGAAGACAACGAATCTGGATAACGAATCCGAATAAACGAAAAATCATGAGACAGCAAGTCCTTGTTCCTCCCATGGTAATAACGCCGTCGCGGCGCCGGCGGCGTTTTATGACACCGTACCTCTTCGTGGCGCCATCACTGGTCTTGACATTGATAGTGATGCTTTACCCCTTAGCCTATTCGCTTGGGGTGAGCTTCACGGGCTATTCGCTGAGCAGGCCGGGCGAGGCACCCCTTGTTGGCCTAGCAAACTATCTCTGGGCGATCACAAACCCCAGCTTCGCCCTCTCGATCTGGAACACGATCGTATACACGGTCGGCTCGGTGACGCTTGAATTCCTGCTGGGGCTGGGATTCGCTTTATTACTCAACACTGAGTTCCCCGGCCAGGGGATCGTGCGTACTATCTTGATGCTGCCGCTCTTTCTAACACCATCAATCGTATCGCTGGTGTTTCTGTTCATGTACTATCCTGGAGAGGGAGTACTACCCTGGCTCGCCTCGTTTTTTGGAGTGCCGAAGGCCTTTCCCTTCCTAGGCGACCCGCGCACGGCCATGCTTAGCCTGATCGTGGTTGATGTGTGGCGTACCACGCCGTTTATGTTCCTGGTGCTGCTGGCCGGGCTGCAGTCGCTTCCACATGAGGTCATGGAAGCGGCAGCGATTGATGGCGCGTCGGCATGGCAGACGCTGCGGCATGTGACTCTGCCGCTGCTGAGCCCCTTGATCCTGGTCGCCCTGACCATCCGCGGTATGGATGCATTCCGCGAGTTCGATACGATCTACCTGCTTACCGCGGGCGGCCCTGGCCAGGCTACCGAGGTTATCTCAATGCTGGCTTACAACGCTGCCTTTCGCTATTTTGACCTGGGGCGTGCCTCGGCTATCGCCTATATCATCTTGGTGCTGGTGCTTGCGTTCTCGTTCTTCTTCGTGAAGAAGTTGCGCGACATGCAGGTGTCCGGATAAGACGCCGGAGGAGACTGCGATGGGAGCACGTCGCGTGCGCGGAATTGTTCGGGCCATCCTGATTGGGCTGGCGGTGCTTTGGTCGGTTGGTCCGCTGTACTGGATGTTTGCCACCTCGCTCAAGCGACCGGAGCTGGTCTGGAAGCTGCCGCCGTCGCTCCTGTTCATGCCATATTTTGAGAACTACGCCCAGGTGTTCCAGCGCACGCCGTTCTGGCCGTATCTGGTAAACACGTTAATCGTGGCCACAGCTACCCTGGTCATTGCCGTAACCTGTGGCTCGCTGGCGGCGTACAGCTTCACGCGCTTTCGCTTCGTTGGATCGGACACTCTACCGCTGTTTTACCTGGTTGCCAGGATGCTGCCTCGCTTCGTACTGGTTGTGCCTCTCTACATCGTCATGCGCGAACTAGGGTTATTGAATACTCGGCTGGCATTAATCCTGGCGTACACGACTTTCTCACTGCCGTTCGTCATCTGGATGATGATTGGTTTCTTCAAAGAGATCCCGGTGGAACTGGAAGAAGCAGCGATGGTCGATGGATGCACGCGGCTGCAGGTGCTCGTGCGCATCGTGCTGCCGCTGGCAGCGCCGGGGCTGGCAGCCACATCGATCTTCGCCTTCCTACTAGGCTGGAACGAATTCCTGTTTTCCCTGGTACTGGCAGGGCGTGATACGCGTACTCTGCCGCTGATTGCCGCCGGGTTCACCACCGACCGCGGAGTGGAGTGGGGGCTGGTGATGGCAACCGGCTCACTGGTGCTGCTGCCGGTGATCGTTATGGCGCTGGTGGTGCAGAAGCATATCGTGCGCGGCATGACCCTCGGGGCCGTGAAGGGCTAACGCAGGCGTTCTGCTATCCGTATCTTTGTTTTTACGCGCCTGCGCCGGCAAAGGCAGTATTCCCCACACGTGCAGTGCGGAACGAGGTCCTTGCCCCGGCTGCCAACGTGCCCCGGCCGGTGAGTGCCATGCTGCATAGAGGGACTAGTCAGTCGGCCGAGGTAGCATCGTGGGGCAGCAGGCGGAACGGGCGGCCGTGCGGGCCGGTAAGGGCACGGAAGTGGCGCTGATCGAGCGTCAGAATGTCGTAGCACTGGTACCGCTCAGCCAGCACCACAATGGAAGCATCGGCCAGGCCAAGCTGAAGGTCAGCATAGCGCTCGATGATGTGTATTGCTGCTCCCATGTCAGCGGGGCTGAAGGGCTCAAGCCGATAGACACCGCGGTGTACATCGCGCAGGAACTTCAGCCCCTCATCCTGTCCGCCATGCCTGGCGATCAGACAGTCAATCTCCGCTAGGATGAACGGAGAGAGGAGCCGCTGTTGTGGCACGAGGAGCACCTGAGCTGCAGCACTGTGAAATGCTTGCCGCGGATCAAGGGCCGCGATCACCTCGCTAGTATCGATGAGGATCACTGCTCACCGAACCCGGCAAGATAGTCATCAACCTTTTCAGCGAAATGTGGATCTTCGCTCACGAAGATAGGGATCGTCGGTGCCGGCGGCAGGAGCCTGGCGATCGCCAGCCGGATGCCCTCACAGATGATCTCCGCCTCGCTCCGCCCCGTCTCCGCAGCAACTCGCTCTAGCTCAGCCTTCAAGTCCTCAGGGATCTCGATCACAGTCCTGGACATCTTGCTCAGCATGCCTTTCTCAGCGCGCTTCTCTGCGCGCACGTCTTACTCGCCTACCGAAGCCATCGCCCTAAAGTCTACCACGGGCGCTGCTTGGCGCGATGCCGGCGCAGCCCTGCTTACTGTAGCGTGCCTCAACATGTGTTCATTCCACCATGCGTAGCTTGCAGGGAGCTGGATCGATCGCCACCAGCAGCGGGCGGGTCATGCCGGTGAAGGAGACGATGGCCTGGCCGGGGGCAAGGGTGGGCAGGCGAGACCAGAGTGCCGGATCAATGCCGCCGAGGATACGCTGGAGCTGGTTGATCACCTGAATGTCGCTGAGCTTATGCAAGATATAGTTGTTCACCAGGCCAAAGAGCTGCCGCGGCAGGTGCTGTGGCAGCTGGGTGACGAAGACCAGGCCGAGCCAGCGCTTGCGCCCGCGCTTGGCAATACGCGCCACCTGCTCGAACAGCACCGGCATGGCCCCAATACGTTCCTCTGAGAGGAACTCGTGTGCCTCTTCAATGATTACCAGGGTGCGTGGCGGGCGCTCTCCCCGCCGCTCGGCCTGTTCGTAAGCCTGCTCCTGGGCGCGCTGGATGCCGCGCAGGAGGTCGGCAATGACCAGATTATTGAGCTCCGGGGAGTCTGTATCGGAGAGATCGACCACCGAGACACGGCCCGGCTGGAGCAACTCCGCGTAGCGCAGCGGCCTGGCGTCCGCTCGGTCAAACACCTCCAGGCGGGCCAGGCGCCACAGGCGGCCGGTGAGGGCTCGCCAGCTGCCTTCATGGTCAGACTTTGCCTCCTTCACGCGCTTCACCACCTGCTCCGGATTCTCCTGGAAAGCAGGAGTGCGGAAGGAAGGCTCCCGCTCCTGCTTGCTCACCTGACGCAGGTACTCGCCTGCCACGTCTAGCACGTGCTCCAAACGCATGCCTGGATAGCCCCGATCAAACTCGTCGTATGCGAACAACCGCTCTTCATCTTCTTTGAGCGTCATACCATGTTCATCGCGCCGCGGGAAGATGCCGAAATCCCGCAGGAGCTGTTTTGCTACATCATAGGCGCGGAAGAAACGTTGCTCCTGCGCATCCGTGAGATCGAGGATCTCCTTAACAGCGTAGGGAGAGAGCCGCTCGAAGGCTAGGCTGAAGGCGACGCGCTGCGGGTGGCGCGGGTTTGCGCACTTGCGCCCGACGAGATGGTACAGCACCCCTCGTGGGATGCCGGCAGCCGGCAGCCCGCGCTCGGCCAGCGCGGCGCGCATGGCCGGGTCATCGGCAGGCTCGTTCACGAACGCGTATTCTCCCTCTACATCCAGTAGCACCACCGCAAAGCCATGCCTCTGAGCCTCATAGACAAGTCGTGCAACGGTGGTTGACTTTCCGCTGCCGGTCGTGCCCAGAATGGCGGTGTGGCGCGGCAGGACATCTTTCGAGTACGGTGCTAGACCGACCACGATCTGGTCATGTCCCACGGCCAGCCCAAGCCGCATGGGCCCACCGGTGCGCAGCACCCGGGTGCTCTCCTGGGTATCCACAACAAAGACAGGGCTGTTGGGTAGCGGGCGAAAGCGCGGCGGCACGAGCGTTGTGCTCCCCTCGCGGCTGATCTCTTCGCCGAGTAGCTCGACCTGGACGCGGCCGTGGTAGCGCGGCATGAAGATGCCTCCACGCACAGTAGTAGCCACGATCGGTGCCGCATCGGCGCGCAGACCATCCGGTTCAGCGAATGGCCCCTTGATGACGACGCCCAGGTAGCTGCGTTTATCCTGGACGCTACGGATGCGCACAAGCGACTGCGACGGCACACGGCCGATGTTCTCGGGAGGCAACAGTACGGTAACGGTATTGTCCTCGCTCTGGGGCGTATCAAACATGGTGCGTCCGACCGAGCCTGCGTAGTCGGGGCTCTCCTGCCACTCGCCTCCTGCCTGCGCAATCTCCTCATCGAGCGCTCGGTAGAAGTCGAGCGGGACGGGATGGTAGAGCGATCCTTCCAAGCTCGAGCGTGAGGCACTCGTCCTGCCACCGTCAGCGGACATCGATGCGTCCTTCACTGTAGCCTCCTTTCACTAGAGCCCCTTTCCAGGAATGACCGGTACCGATACGGCTCGCCGGCGTGAGCGTAGGCGAGCTGGACAGACTCCTCGAAGACGTGGGTGCCGAAGGTGGCGCGGCAGACGGCTGCTGCGAGGTCAAGCAAAAGCGGCCAGCCACGATGCTCCTGCAGAGTGGCATCAGCTAAGGCAATGTGTCCCGCTTCCAGGGCGTAATCGGCATGCGTATAAAAGGCGCAGGGTGGCGCAGCCGGAGAGGCCCGGCAGAGCCCCAGCACAATCTGCGGCCCGATCTCCTGGACAAAGCTGCGGACGCGCCGGCTTGCGGCAACAGGGGAGCTCGCCTGGTCCAGCATCAGCTCGAGGCTGCTTTGCAGAGTATCCACGATGGCAATCTCCAGGGGCTCCAGGGCATGCCCGAGCGTGTGGAGGGCACGATTGCCAAAGCCGCTGGGCACGAAGATGACGCGACGGTGACCAAGCAAGAGGCCTTCCAGGAGCTCGAGGCCGCGCTGCGAGAGCTCGACGCTGCCGGAGCCGGTCAGGAGCTCGGTCGGCACAGGCACGCCATGTCCCATGCGCCAGCGCGCGGTCGAGCGCTCCAAGAGCACGGCGCGCTCGGCGTAGGCCATAATGCCGCGGCGGCCCAGCTCCGTCAGGCGATCACGCAAGGTACCATCGGGTCCGCTGCGACGCCAGCGGCGGTCGAGCAGATCAAGCGCCTCTTCGATCGGATCGGCTCCCCGCACGCGCAGGTCGCGCCGGTACAGGCGGTGTACCCACGATCCCTGGTCGCCACGATAGGAGACCAGACACACGCCGATCTGGGCGATTGTCACCGGCAGCGTATCATGGAGCGCACTGATGCCGTCACAGGCTTCAACCTGGCCGGTAAATAACAGGCCGCGGTGAATGCGCGCCAGCGTTTCAATGGCGGCGCGATAAATGCCGGCACCGGGCGGTACACTGGGTCGGCTGAAAACTTTGGGGAAGAGCTCAGCACGCACGCGCGCTCGCACGCCGTCCTCGAACCGCACCGCTTCCTGAATAGTTTGCTCAAGCCGTTCGTAGAGCGCGGCCAGATCCTCGCCCGGCGTCCAGGTTGCTAGATCGAGCGTCTGCTCCAGCGGCTCGCCGAAGGCGGCCTCAACCCCCTCCGGGGTAATCTCGCCATCTGGCGCGGTCGGCTTAATACCCTGTTGCTGCGCGGCGCTCTGGCGGGGCTCCTGTGGGTATGACACCATAGTGCTGATCTCCGTCGTTATACCCGGGCCTGCGACCGCCTACCGATGGCTTCTATTGTTCCACCTTGGTGTTCCGCAGCAAAGACCCCCGTACGACAGGTGTCTGACAGTACTGCTCCCCAAGCGTTTACGTTTCCAGCCAATCGCGGAAGCCGGGCCCGGCCCAGAGCGAGCGGGCAAGACGGTCGGCATAGGTGTGGGCTGCAGGCACAGGCAGGCCAAAATCAGTAACCAGCAGGCGCGTCAGCGTAGCGACACGGTCGGCCCAGCGCGCGGGAATGGCAAGGTGTTGCACGCGGGTATAGACCTCTTGCTGGGGCGCTAGGAGCTCAAAGGCGAGGAGATCGGCGTCGGTCTCACAGCGGGCAATGCGAGCGCTGGCCGGACTGCCGTCAGGCAACCGGTCCAGCAGGTGGACGTGGACATCAAGTGGAACGCCGGCCAAGAGCGCGCGCATGCGTTCGTCAACGGTAGGAGGGCGAATGCCGTCCAGCGCGGCCAGCGCGGCAGGGCCTGCGGCCTGCATAAGTCGGCGGCGTGGATCGTGGTACTCGAGCAGATAATGGGCGAACTCGTGCGCGAGGGTGAGCCGGCGCTCATCGGGCGGGTCATTCGCCTCGATAAAAATCACCGCCCGCCCCCGATAGGCCAGCAAGAATCCATGGAGCGGCCGGTCGGGTTCCCTCGAAAGCCAGTCGCGCCGGCCGGCGTGCGCCAGCCACGCGGCCACGCGCTGCACACACAATCCCGCCACCCGATGCACCGGCAGCCAGTATAGATTCAGGATATTCTCCAGATCGCAGGGATATGCCGGCTGTGTCCCGGTACGCTCCCAGAACTCGGCGGCTAGGCGCAGGAAACGGCCGGGCACGACCGGAGAAATCTCCACTGCGGATCCCCTCCCCGGGGTACACGGGCAATGCCGGCTGCAGCCGACTACGTTTGGTCACTCTCAACCGCAGGCGCAGGTGGAACCGGCGGACTGTCCGTATGCTCGCCTTCTTGGCGATCGCGGGCAGCAGCGAGCAAGCCCTGCTCCGGCGCAGCGACCGGCCGGTCGACAGCAAAGGCGTTGAGTGCTTCAACCGCGCGCAGGAGCTCGGCCAGCCGGAACGGATTGGCACCGGTATATGCCGCGATGGCCTGTACATCCCGCACAAAGCGCTCAGAGCTGGCAAGAGGGCGGCGGCACAGGGCGAGCCGCGTCAGTTGCTCGGCCGTGCACTCCAGATATGCGGCAAGCTGCTGTTCGTCCCAGCCCTCGGCACTGCGGTAGCGCTCCAGCGCCCAGGCCATGAAGAAGACATCGGTAGCGCATCGAGCCACCGCGCGAGCCATGAGCTGTGGCTTTGTCGGAAACCGCTTGCGTGTCACCTCCAGCACCTTCCTGGTTCGAAGCGTCTTGCCTGCTGCCTTCAACGCTTCGCAGTTTTGCCCAGCAGCGCAGTGTATCGCCGGATAATTCGGCGCTTGATGCGATCCTTCACGCGTTTTACCTCACGCTCCTGCTGTGCCGATGGCATGTGCTGAATACCCAGGGCACGGGCGAAGACGGAAGTACGCCGTTCTTCGTCCAATATCAAGTCAAGCACCTTCCGTTCGCAATCATTCTGGAGCTTTTGACGCACGTGCTGCACAGCCTCGCGCAGGGCGCGGTATTCCGCCGTCAGTTCGCCTTCGGTGAGCCCCTCTGTTTCTATGTTCCCTGCAGCACGGTCATGTACGACGGGGTCAAAGGGTACCACGCGCGCTTGCTCACGACGCAGCCGGGCGAGGGCATTTCGCAGGTCTCCTTGAGCAGACATAGTCAGGTAGTCAAAGAGGTTCCCCCGTTCAGGACGGAACTGACGCGGCCGCTTAATGTAACTGCGAAGTGCATCGACGACGACATCGATGACGAGGGACGCGTCGATGCGCCAGATCATCGGGTTAGCCCTCGCCAGACGGTGCACCAAAGGTTCATACATGCACTCCATTACCGCGTGGGAGGCGGTGGGATCACCGTCGAGCAGGCGGTGGTGCAGGTCCTGTGTGTATGCCTTGTCCAGGTGTGGTGCGCTCTCCATTTATGCTCACCAGAAGCGCCATACGGCCGGGGCTCATCTGGGCTCGATTGTAGCAGGTGAGCTGGTGGCACGTCACCTGTCGCGCCTGCTACAATGCGCGCTGATAGAAGATGGCATGCGTCGTATATGGTGCGTAGCCGATTGTCGTGCGTTGTACTCTGCCATACGAGGATGTGTGACCGATGTTAACGGAACAGCGCTCTGTGCTGGAGCAGCAAGACCCCGAGATCTATAATGCCATCATCAACGAAGAGCGGCGCCTGCGGGAGAAGCTGCAGCTCATTCCGTCGGAGAACTACGTCAGCCGTGCAGTGCTCGAAGCCACCGGCTCGGTGATGACCCAGAAGTACGCCGAGGGCTATCCGGGCCGCCGATACTATCACGGCTGCGAGTGGGTGGATGTAGCGGAGAGCATTGCCATCGAGCGGCTGAAGAAGCTCTACGGCGCTGAGCATGCCAATGTGCAGCCGCACTCCGGCACGCAGGCGAATCTCGCGGTTTACCTCGCTGTGCTGAAGCCGGGCGATACCGTGCTGGGTATGGATCTGAATGCCGGCGGACACCTCACCCATGGGAGCCCGGTAAATCTCTCGGGCCAGCTCTACCGGTTCGTGCACTACGGCGTGGATCCGGTCACCGAGCGGCTGGACTACGATGCCATCGCTGATCTGGCCAAGCGCGAGAAACCAAAGATGATCGTCTGCGGCGCTACCGCATACCCGCGCATCATCGATTTCGCAGCTTTCAGGCAGATTGCTGATGCGGTGGGAGCCTACCTGCTGGCAGACATTGCCCATCTGGCGGGGTTAATTGTGGGCGAAGTGCATCCCTCGCCGGTTCCCTACGCGGACTTCGTCAGTTCGTCGACGCACAAGACGCTGCGCGGGCCGCGCGGCGGCTTCGTGCTGTGTAAGCGCAAGTACGCCCGTGCGCTGGATCGCGCCGTGTTCCCCGGCACCCAGGGCGGGCCGCTCGAGCATGTCATCGCTGCGAAGGCGGTGTGCTTCGGCGAAGCACTCCAGCCTGAGTTCAAGGACTACGCGCGGCGCATCGTCGAGAACGCGAAAGCGCTTGCCGAGTCGCTGCTGGAGCAGGGGTTCCGCCTGGTAAGTGGCGGCACTGATAATCACCTGATGTTGATCGATTTCGGTCCGAATGGGCCACGCGGTCGTGTGGTTGCCGATGCCCTGGACCGCGCCGGCATCACCGTCAATGCCAACACGGTGCCGGGCGAGACGCGGTCGCCGATGGATCCCAGCGGCATCCGGCTGGGCACGCCTGCGATCACCACCCGCGGCTTCAATGCCGCGGAATGCCGTGAGATCGGTCGCCTGATCGGCGAAGTCATTCGTAACCTGGGCAACGAGGACGTCGAGCGGCGCGTCCGTGAGCGGGTGCGGGAGATGTGCGCGGCAGTAGCCGGTCGAGCCACGCGGGAGCTGGCCGTTGCCTAGGCGCGCCTGCTCCCGGCTGCTTGCTTGACGTGCCCGCAAACGAGGCCGTATCCTGGACATGCTATGTCCGAGTGGTGGGGTGCCGGTAGATGTGTATGGCTTCCCGGTTACTGCAAGGCAGACGTTGCACCCGAGGACTGCACATGTCAACCCAAGCTGAGCGCCGTGTGCCTGTCTCTGTGATGACGCGGCGTACGGCTCTTGCCCAGGGTGGGCTCCTGGCCGGGGCACTGCTTGTGGCATGCGGGCAGAAGCCGGCTCCGCCCCAGCCGGTCGTCCGGCCCGTTCGGGTGGCCTTCTGGGGGGAGCGTGCTGCCGCCCAGTCCCGTAGCGCAGTCGAGCGCGGGTTGATTGCGTCCTTCCAGCAGGTGGAGCCGCGCATCGAGATCCAATACCAGGGTGGCGCTCAGGCGGCCGGCAGCAGGCTTGTGGAGGCGCTTGCCGCCGGCCAGGCCGCCGATGCCTTCGGGCTCTCTCTCGAGGAGTTTGGGGCGCTGGAAGCCAGGAATGTCCTGGCAGAGGTCGATTACACGGCATGGGGGGTGAAGACGGCCCGACAGCTCATGGAGTTTTATTTGGACGGTACGATCGAGCCGCTCATCGAACGGGAGCGTGGCCGCCTCCTCGCCCTGCCGGCAGACGTGATTAACTTCGGTCTCCTCGTCCATGGCCGTCATGCTCAGGAGGCCGGCCTAGATGCCCGCCGTGACACGCCGCGTGCCTGGGACGATCTCCCCGGGTTCGCCCAGCGCCTGACTCGCCGAGAGGCTGGCATCACGATCCGGCGAGGCTTTGATTTTTACTACTATGGGATCGAGGGTATCACCGTTGACCTGGGGATGGCCACGCAACTTGGCGGCGACTTCTTTGCCCCGGATCGCCGTAGCTGCAACCTCACCGCTCCACCCTTTGTGCGCGCTTTAGAGTTCCAGCAGGATTACGTATACAAGTACAAGCTCGGCGATCCAACCCTGCGCGAGCCTGTCGCTGCCTTCCTACAAGAGGGGCTCTCCAGCGTACTGGCCGGTATCGCTACGATTGTCGCGCTGCAGCGTACGGCGCCCCAGCTCGTCGAGTCCCTGCATGTCGCACCCTTCCCTATGTTTAAAGACTCGCGGCGCCGCAGCGGCTCAGCGTGGTACGGGTCGTTGTGGGCGGTGAACGCCGCCGCGCCGCAAGAGGTGCAGGGGGCGGCCTGGCGCTGGTTGCGGCATTTGAGTACAAACGCGGCGCGGTACTATGAAGCATTCGGGATGCTCCATCCTAACCGCGAGCTGTTGGGCTCAGCCCAATTCAAACAGATCCCCTTCGGAATGGTCTTCGTGAGTGACCTGCGTCATGGCACGGTCTATCTGATACATCCAGGAGCGTCTGCTATCCGGATGATCTGGCAGCGAGCACGCGAAGCCATCGTCCGAGATGGCGTGTCCCCGCGCGACCAGCTCCAGCGGGCAAAGAACGAGATCGACGCTCTCCTGGGGCGCAGCGTGCCGGCACAGTAAAGCCGGCTCTTCGGGGCTCTGCGCCCTGTGGCGATCCGCTAGCGCCCCTGATAGTACTCGAACACCAGACGGGCAATGGTCCCAATGGTCTCTTCGCCCTGCTCTTGATCGCGCAGGTCATTCATCAGGACGACGAGGACGACCTCGCCGCCGGGGGTGAAGATAATGCCGGCATCATTGCGCACGTTCGGCAGCGCGCCTGTCTTGTGCGCTACCCGCACGCCTTCCGGCAGCTCGCGAAGCATCCAATCGTAGACGCGCTCCTGCATCATCAGCTCGATCATCGCTGCAGATGCAGCGCGGTCGATGAGCTCCCCGGCAACCATGCGTCGCAGCAGCAGGCCAAGATCCCGCGCGCTGGTGGTGTTGTCTTCATCCGGTCCCAGAGGATCGCGCGCTGTGTAGGTGTGTACAAGGGTGTCGCGCAGTCCCAGCGCCTTGGCCGTCTCGTTGATGTTCTCCCGGCCGACGAGGTCCATCAGCATGACCGAGGCCACGTTATCGCTGACGCTCATCATCAGCTGCACGAGTTCCCGCACGCTGACCCGGCGGCCTAGGGAAGCCTGGAGAATGCCGGTACCCGGCACCCAGTGCTGCGGGCCAACCACGAGCGTCTGTTCCCATGTGAACCTGCTCTGGCGTTGCTGGCGGAATACCTCGACCATGACCGGTACTTTGAAGAGACTGGCAGCCGTCATCCGGCGGTCAGCATTCAGCGCCACCTCGTGGCCGGTGCGGGTGTGGAGCACGTAGACGGCAATAGTCCCGTTATCAGCCGGCAGATGCGCGGTAAGGATCTGCTCGAGTGAGTCAGGCTGTGGCGTGGCCGGGGGTACAGGCCGCGACGATGCGGCGCGGCTGTCGGGTGCTGGGAGCGAATGATGCGTAGGCTCGGCCGGTGCAGCAGGAGAAGCAGTCTCAAGCGGCGCGCTGCCCCACTGATTAAGCAGCCAGCCTGAGGCAAGACCAATGGAGACCGCTAAGGCAAGCAGCAGGAAAAAATCCCGTAGACGGACGCGCCTACGGCGCTGGCGGCGATAGTCGCGAGGGGCAACCGCGTAGGTCCAGCGAACCACAGTGCTTGGCTGATGGCCCGGGCCACTCCGGCTGCTCCCCCGCATACCTTAGCTACCGTGATTGTGTGCCTTCAGTAAACTGCTTGCTGTAAATGAGCTGAAGCAGTGCTTCAAGCGAAAACGGCGGCGTCAAGACAGCATCGGCACCGGCATCGAGGGCATCGAGCGCATCGTCGCTGTCATCACTGCCGGTGTAGACTATAACAGCCGGGCGGGAGCCCTGTCGAGCGGCACAGAGCTGTTGGATCAGCGCTAGTCCTGCCGGATCTGGAAGCTGTAAGTTGAGGAGCACAAATTCGGGGGAGAGATATGTGCACGCCAGCGCCGCGTGTTCGGAGCTCCCAGCTTCCACCACAGAGAACCCATGGCGCCGCAGCGCGCGACTGATCGTGCCGGGCAGACCTTCAGGCCCATTGAACACCAGTATGTCGCATCGATCAGGGTACGCCTGGGGATGTCTAACAGGCTTAGGAGGTAGCCACCGCACGAAGAGGTGCTGCAACGTCCCATCCACCATGTTCCTGCCCTCCTCTGCCACCTGAGGTGGCGAGTATTGAGAGAAAATACGCCACGGGTGAGACATCCGAGGGTCCAGGACCATCCCGCCTATATGGGTAGCCGCGCCGGCAGCGGGGAAGGCACGCGCGGCTACCTGTCAGGCCTACTGCTTCCAGCATATGCCAGACCTATAATGGGATGCTAAGAGAGCTGTAAAACGTTGGTTAAGATGTGGGAGGACCGCACAGTTCGCAGGGCCAGCAGGTACTATAGAGTCAGGTACTATAGAGTACAAGAGTACAGAATGACACGAGGCGCTGTCCTGAGCTAGCTCAGGACAGCGCCTCGCTCTCGTGTTCGTGACGTCGGCTCTTACGAGACACCTACCGGCTGTCGTGCCTCCTCGACTTTTGGCTCCTCCTCGAAGAAGGAGTCAAAGGTCGCCTGATCGATCGTCTCCTCGCGGACCAGCCGTTCCGCGATCGCGCGCACTTTATCCATATTCTGCTGCAGGACCTCGCGTGCGCGCTGGTAGGCGCGATCGATAATCTCGCTGACCTCGCGGTCGATCTCTTGGGCCGTGGCCTCGCTATAGTTGCGCTGCTCGGCAATATCGCGGCCCAGGAAGATGAGCTCTTCCTTCTTGCCGAACGCCCGCGGTCCCAGTCGGCTCATCCCATACTCGGTGACCATCTGGCGGGCCAGCTCGGTCGCCTGACGGATATCCTGGGCAGCGCCGGTTGTCACCTCATTGAAGACCAGCTCTTCCGCCGCGCGGCCGCCCAGCATCATCGCCAGCATATCCTCGAACTGGCCGCGGGAGTACATCGTGCGATCCTCTGACGGAATATGGAGCGTGTAGCCGTTCGCCATGCCCCGCGACACGATGCTGATCTTCTGAACAGGATCGCAGTTCGGCAGGAGCTTGGCGACCACGGCATGGCCAACCTCGTGGTAGGCCGTGATGATCTTCTCTTTCTCGCTCATCACCCGGCTCTTGCGCTCGGGCCCCATGATAATGCGCTCTTTCGCCTCCTCCAGCTCCGCCATGCCGATTTTGCGCTTGTTGCGCCGAGCCGCCAGGATCGCCGCCTCGTTGATCAGGTTCGCCAGGTCTGCGCCGGAGAAGCCGGGCGTGGCCCGGGCGATCGCCTCCAGGCTCACGTTCTCCTCAAAAGGCTTCCCCCGTGCATGCACCTCGAGGATGGCCAGGCGGCCGCGAATATCCGGGCGATCCAGCACGACTGTGCGGTCGAAGCGGCCTGGGCGCAAGAGCGCCGGGTCAAGCACGTCCGGCCGGTTCGTAGCGGCCAATACGATCACGTTCGTGTTCGTGTCAAAGCCATCCATCTCAACCAGGATCTGGTTGAGCGTCTGCTCGCGCTCATCGTGCGAGCCGCCCAGGCCGGCGCCACGCTGGCGGCCGACCGCGTCGATCTCATCCACGAACACGATGCACGGAGCATTCCGCTTGGCCTGGTCGAACAGGTCACGCACGCGGCTTGCGCCGACGCCCACGAACATCTCCACGAACTCGGAGCCGGAGATGCTAAAGAAGGGCACCCCGGCCTCACCGGCCACCGCCCGTGACAGATGTGTCTTGCCTACGCCCGGCGGGCCAACCAGCAGCACGCCGCGCGGAATACGCGCGCCGAGGGCCGCAAACTTCTCCGGATACTTCAGGAATTCCACCACTTCCTGAAGCTCCTGCTTTGCCTCGTCGACGCCGGCCACATCGGCGAACGTGACCGTGGGCTTGTTGCCCATGAACATGCGCGCGCGGCTCTTCCCGAACGAAAGGGCCTGGTTATTGGAGCCCTGCGCCTGGCGCATCATGAACAGCAGGATTGCGCCGAAGACGATGACCGGCAGGAAGGATGTGAGCAAGCCCAGCCAGTTGCCCAGATTGCTCGGCTCTCTGACCTCCAGCTTGACCTGGTCGTCCCGGATGCCGCGGCGATCCAGCAACTCCTGGATACTCGTGCGCTCTTCCTTAATGGCCACCTTGTCGCCTTCGCTTGTGCGGGCCACCACGCGATTGCCGGAGATCGTGATGTACGGCTTCTTGCCGAGCTTCACCTCGTTCTGCACCGCCGCCAGCAAGTCGCTGATGGCCACCCGCTCCTCGCGCGTAGTAGGCTGGAAGAGCGTGAAGAAGATGGCCAGGATTGCCACGACGATCAGCAGATAGACGAAGCTACTGCGAACCCACCTGTTGTCCATTCGTATCCTGGTCCTCCAGGAGCCAAACCCCGGGCGCAGGCACTCCCTGGCCCTTGAACCACCCCGGTTAACCGAAAAAGCAGCCTGCCCAGGCAGGCAAGCTGCCAAGGAAGGTCCGGTGTCATTATAGCACCTTGGAGCGGCGTAAATCGCATCTATAGCATTTATATGCCGGTTCGTGCCGGCTCAGCCGCGATCTCAGCGGCGGGCGCGGCAACGGCACCGGCGCCGGTGCCGTTGCCGCGCCCGCGTTGGAGCACCTCGGGCTTGAGAATGCCCACATAGGGCAGGTTCCGGTACGTCTCAGCATAGTCTAGGCCGTAGCCGACGACGAAGCGATCAGGGATCGAAAAGCCAATGTAGTCGACGGGCACCTCAGCTTTGCGCGCCTTCACCTTGTTAAGCAGCGTACAGATGCGCAGGCTGGCCGGCCGCTGGTTGTGCAGGTGCTCAACGATATAGCGCAGGCTCAGGCCAGTGTCGATGATATCTTCGACAATCAGGACATGCCGACCTTCAATGCTTGTATCGAGGTCTTTGAGGATGCGTACGATGCCGCTGGACTCAGTACTCCGGCCGTAGCTCGAGACGGCCATAAAATCGAGTTCAACCGGCAGGCGGATCTGTCTAGCCAGGTCGACCATAAAGACAACTGCACCCTTCAGGACCCCGACCAGGAGCAGGTCGATCCCAGCGTAATCGGCGGTGATCTGCTCGCCTAGCTCCTTAATACGGCGCTGGAGCTGATCTGCGTCGATGAGAATACACTCCAGGTCCTCGTGCACGTTTATCCTTCCTCTCCCACCGGGAGCCAGCGCAGCTCCAGGACCTGCTGCGTCTGGTCTGTCACTTTCACGCGCTCATCCAGACAGAGGCCGGCAACCCAGACAATGTGCGTGGGCGACGCAACCACCGGAATGCGATCCCGCGCCGGCCGTGGTACCTTCGCGTCGACGAAAATATCTTGCAGTTTCTTCTCATGTGCCATACCCAGAGGCTGGACACGATCGCCCGGCCGCCGGTTACGCACAACAAGCTCGCGACCGGCACGGTCCAAATCGAGCACCGCGCGCAACCCGCTGATCTCCTGCGGGGAAGCAGTCAGCTCCGTAGCTTTGTATATAGATGCCGACACCGCCCCATCCAGTGCAGGCACGGCAGTGATCCCCGGGATAGCCAGCGGCACCGGCTCAAGCGGGCCGAGCGTCCCCATCGGCGGTCCCACGGTAACTGTAGTATACCCTAACGTTACCGCTAGGCCGCCGCCAAGTTCGATCATCCGACCCGCTCTGGGCCGCGCGATCGCTTCCAGAGCTGCCTGCACCCGCTCCAACGGCAGGTCGTGAGCAGAGCCGCGCAGGCAGGCCACCGCGGCGCGCAGCAGCCGCGCCTGCACTGCCACAGGCTCGGCGCACCAGGCTGCCAGCCGGAATTCTATCGCTACCGGATTGGTGCGCGCGACCGTCCGCTGCCAGGCAGCCCGAAGCACTTCCTCGATGATGGTGGCATCAAGCGAGAGCGCTTCCGCTGTGCGAGCGATCACACGACGGATGGCCGGATTGTAGCGCTCCAGCACAGGAAGGAGCTCATGCCGCACGCGATTACGCAGGAAGGCCGGGTCGAGGTTCGAAGGATCAAGACGGTAGCGTAAGCCGCGGATGTGGCAGTGTTCCCGCACGGCGTCGCGCGAAGCGTTTAGCAGAGGGCGCACAAAGATGCCGCGCTTCCACGGCATACCACGCAGGCCATCCAGGCCGCTGCCGCGGATGAGGTTCAGCAGTACTGTCTCGACCTGGTCGTCCTGCGTGTGTCCCAGGGCCACCGCACCGGCCCTGGTGCGCGCGGCGACATCTTCCAGGAAGGCGTACCTGATCTGGCGGGCAGCAGCTTCGAGCGAAAGTCGCATCGCCCGGCGGTACGTCTCTACATCGCGGCGCTCAACGGTGCAAGGCAGGCCGTATGTAGCCGCCAGCTCGGCTACGAAGGCAGCATCTTCATCTGAATCGCGGCCACGTAGCCCGTGGTTCAGGTGCGCTACATGGAGCTGCCAGCCGTATCGAGGCGCTAGCTGCGCCAGTACGTCCAGCAAACAGACCGAATCCGGCCCCCCGGAGACGGCTACCACCACGCGTGTTCCGGCCGGCAGGAGTTGATGCGCCTCGATTGCGTGCTGCACGCTCTCGATCAGTGCTACACCCATTGCCGCGAAGTCTTCATAATTCGCCTGTTGCTTATCTAAAGAGAGAAGCCGCTCTTCTGTCTGCTCCCCAGTACCGATGCGTGATCGCCTGCGTGATCGCCGCACAGCCCGGTCACCCTGTGCTTCCGAAGCCGCCGCGGCTCTGGTGTGGCAGTGTATCGCTTTCGACCAGCTCAGCGCGAGCGATGCGGACCAGGATGGCCTGGGCGATCCGCTCGCCGCGCTTGACCACCACCGGTTGTGACGTGAAGTTCAGCACCTGCACGCGGATCTCATCATCCGGGCCGCAATAGTCCTGGTCGATGATGCCCACCCCGTGCGGCACCAGAAGTCCTTTGCGGCGCGGGGTGCTAGAGCGTGCTGCCACCAAGAGCATATAGCCGGGCGGCGTCTGTACAATCAGATTACACGGGACCAGCGCAATCTCCCAGGGATTGATGGATGTATCTTCGCGTACAATAAGGTCAAAGCCCACTGCCCCGGGTGTCTGGTAGATGGGAAGCGGAAGGGCTGTGTCCACACGGCGAACATGCACCGGTATCGTTTCCTGCATGCAGGACCTCCAGCCTTGCTGCCTGGAGCCTCAGGGCTCGTCTGCACAGCAAGATACGCAGCGGAGCGGCTTGTGCCGGGCCACGCGGGTATACTTGAGTGTGTAGGGAAGCGCCGGTCGTAGCCTCTGGGATGAATTTCATTAGTGTGACGTGCGATGGGACAGCCTGCCGCGGTCCTCGTGCCGCTTGTTTATCTCCCTCAGCCGGTACCCACGTCGCCCGATGGCGCCCCCGCGGGTGAATGGCATCTTATCTTGATGATACGCACAAACCGCGGCCCGCACGGCGGGCAGGTCTCGTTCCCCGGCGGTCGGGTAGAGCCGCAGGACCGGAGCCTCCTCGAGACGGCTCTGCGCGAGGCGCAGGAGGAACTAGGAATCGACCCCTCGATCGTCCAGATCGTGGGAACGCTTCCCGTGGTCGAGACGATCGTCAGTAACTTCACCATCACGCCCTTTGTCGGCGTGCTGAGCCGGCGCCCCGAGTATCGCTTGCAGGAAGAGGAGTGCGTCGCCGTGCTGGAAGTGCCGCTCAGCGCCCTGCACACGCCGCAAGAGGACTGGTGGGACCTGCCGCGCGGGCGGCGGTTCGTGCGATGGTATCCTTGGCAGGAGCAGCGTATCTGGGGCGCGACGTTCCGCATTATTGAGCACCTGCGTGCCGCGCTCGAGCAGGGCAGGATTCTGCTTCCACGGGAACCTGCTGAGCCCGCTGTGTCTCCCTCCTCCGCTGAGCAGGCGTGAGCAACCGCCAGGCGTCCTGCTGTCTTCGCCGAGCCGCGCAGGTGCTTAATAGTTTAAGTTTAATTTTATTAATTTCTTCAAACAGCAGATCAGAAGTCGCCCTCGCGGGCGTATGGATAGCTCCACAGGGCGACCTGGAGCACGACAGATTTGAACCACGCCTGGTACATCCTCTCGACCTCTGCAGCGCTATGGCCCTTCTTGCCCAGAAAATCTTTGATCGTGGCTGTGATCGGATAGATGAAGGCAATCAGATAGCGCAGCGGCACGATAGGGACCGTCTGAACAGCATCGGTCTTACCTTTCTTCGTGCGATAGTGGCGCAGTGCAATCTCGTGCTGATAGTTTAGCCACTGCTGATCGTACGGGCGGGTGCACGTATCGAGGATCCATTGTCCGAAACGACGGCGCACTGCCTCAAGATAGGCGGGGTTTGGCTTGCCGTCTGGACCAGAAAAGTAGTAGACCAGGTGGGGATGCGAGCCCACAAAGTTGTACCAGAGGTCGAGGATCTCTTCGACCTGGTCGGCGAGCACTTCACCGGCCCGCTGCAAGTAGATGCTATCCTCCGGGCCAAACATGACTGCCGCCTTGAGTTCTTCGAACTCCTGCCAACTTACCGGTGAGGTGGCCACCGCCTCGGTACCATACGTGTAGCCAGGAATGGTCTGTCCGGACATCTTCCTCCTCCATGCCGGCCATGCAGCCGGATTGCTCGAACGCCCCGCTTCACCAGGGTCGCTTGACAGCTCCACAGTACTCGAGCATGATTGATAAGTCAAATAGATTGTTTAGATGAAACTGATAAGTCAGTACGATCAATTTTTGAGGGGCTCCAGCAGGCAACCCGCGAGACGGAGTGCAGGGGAGCTGCAGAGAGGAGGGAGCACGAACGTGGAGCTACGGCATCTTCGATCCTTCTTGGCGGTTGCTCGGACGCAGCACTTTCGCCGGGCGGCGGACGAACTCTACGTGTCACAGCCGGCGCTCTCCGAGCAGATCCGCCAGCTCGAGGCTGAGCTGGGGACGCCGCTGTTTGAGCGGCTCGGCCGGCGCGTGCGGCTCACCGCTGCTGGTGTGGTGCTGCGTGACTATGCTGAGCGCGTGCTGCGCGAGGTGGATGACGCTCGGCGGGCCATTGAAGAGCTCGAGAACCTCAGTCGGGGCACGCTCGCTGCCGGTGTGGTGCAGACGGTGAATACGTACCTCATCCCTGCGGTCCTGGCTCGCCTTGCTGTTGCGCATCCTGGCATCTGTGTGCGGGTGGACGAGCTCCCGGCAGCGGGGATCGAGGCTGCGCTCGAAGCCGGGGAGCTTGATCTTGGCGTCGGCTTTGTCCCACCGGCCGCGTCCGGCCTTGTGGCGGAGCCTCTCTTCACTGAAGAACTCGTTGTCATTGTGCCGGAGTCTCACCGGCTTGCCGGGCGGCCGGCCGTTGCCTTCCGAGAGCTAGACGGCGAGCCGCTCATCCTACTCTCGCCGCGGTTTTGCACGCGTCGCCTCTTTGATGCCTGCACGGCAGGAGCAGGGGTGTGTCCCCAGGTGCGTATAGAGATGAATTCGATCGAAGGTATCCTGGCAACCGTGTGTGCCACAGGCCTGGCCACGGTCTTGCCTGCCCTGGCGCTCCGTTGCGCGGAGGGGACCGGCCTGCGCGGCGTTCCACTGGTCGAGCCGAGCCCGCGGCGGACGGTCGGCCTGCTGTGGCGACGGTGCGGCTATCGCTGTGCCGCCGCACGGGCATTTGCCGCGGCCGTTGCCGAGGTTGTTGAGCGATACTCTTTACCCAGAGCCGGCGTGCAGCAGACGCAGGTTCCGGCGGGAGCGTTCCTCGGCTGATAGCTCGCTTCAGACCCAGGGTCCAAGAGCATTCGGGTTTCAGGACGGGTTGCTGGGCCGCTGGATTTCTCCGTTGCACCGTGGTGTTGCACCGTGGTATCGTGCTTCAGTCGGCTCCGAGAAGCTCGCAGCACGGACTGGAGTTCCACGGACGAGCAGCCGCAGTGGCCGGGAAATCCGCAGGGGCTCTGTGAGCACGACCGAACCGGTCTATCAGGTACGTGAGACGGAGGGGTGTGCATGCTTCGACTAGGCATCGTGGATTGCGACACCAGCCACGTTGTGGCGTTCACCCAGCGGCTTAACCACATTGACGTTGCCGAGGATCAGTGGGTTGAGGGCGCGCGCATCGTCGCAGCGGTTCCGGGCACGTCCCAGATATCGCCTGAGCGTATCCCGGGCTTCGTGGAGCAGCTGCGCCGGTATGGGGTAGAAATCCTCGACTCTCCCGAGGAGCTCCTTGGAAAGGTCGATGGCGTGCTGGTCGAGAGTGTTGATGGGTCGGTTCATCTTGAGCGCGCTCTGCCATTCCTGCGCGCTGGAGTGCCGACGTTTATTGATAAGCCTTTTACCTGCTCTGTGGCCGACGCACGCCGGCTCTTGGAGGTAGCACAGGAGCGGCGGGTACCGCTCTTCAGCGCCTCCTCGCTGCGGTACGCTCTCGAGGTGCAAGACGTGCAGCAGAGGCGGGAGGAGCTCGGCGCGGTGGTGGGGTGCGATGCCTACAGCCCTGCGCCGCTGCATCCACGCAACCCCGGCTGGTTTCACTACGGGGTGCATGGCGTGGAGATGCTCTATACGCTTATGGGCACCGGCTGCACGAGCGTGCGGTGTATCGCTACTGAGGGGACGCACCTGGCCGTCGGTCGCTGGCACGATGGCCGTGTGGGGACCGTGCGCGGCACACGCCGGGGTGCCTCCGCCTACGGCTTCGTCGCCTTCTGCGAGAAGAAGGTAGTAAACAGCGTGATCGACACGCGCTCCATTTATCGGGAGCTGCTCAAGCGCATCGTGGCGATGTTCGAGAGCGGTGTGGCGCCGCTCTCTCCCCAGGAGCTCCTCGAGCCGGTAGCGTTCCAGGAGGCGGCCAACGCCTCAGCCGAACGCGGCGGAGAGGAGGTTCGGCTGGCGACGGCCTAGTCTGTCTTACGGATCGGGGGATGCCTCCTCACACAGGGCTACTGCCCGGACCGGCGAGCCGTCGAGTCCTCGGAAGGAAAGTGGGAGGGCGATCAGGGTGCAGCGGCCGCCGGGGATATGTTGCAGATTAGTGAGGTTTTCGAGCACGACGATTCCGGCGCCGAGCAATGCGGCGTGCACAGCGACCAGCTCGGTGCGATCAGGCTCATACACCGGCCCGACCGAGGGCGTATCGACGCCCACGAGCCATACGCCGCGCTCGGCCAACCAGTGGGCCGTTTCCAGGCCGATAACTGGATACCCCTCTGTATAGTCCGGCCGGCCATAGCGCAGGCTCCAGCCCGTGTAGAGCAGCAGCCGCGCTTTCGGCGCGATAGCATCGGCGAGGGGCTCCAGGTCGCCGACCGAGATGCGGTGCCGTTCCGGCAGGGGTGCAAGCGGCAATACGACTGCTGCGCCATAGCAGCGCTCCAGCGGGACTTGATCCACCGTCGGCGCGCCGGGCAGCGTGTGTGAGGGGGCATCGAGGTGTGTTCCCCAGTGGGTGTCGAACACCACGCGGGTCACATTTGCGCCGAAGTCTGCGATCGTGCGCAGCGGCTCAAACTGCACCGGGCGGTACGGGTCCGGTGCAGTGATCGGCAGGGAGAGATCAAGGATGCGCATTGGTCGGCCTGCTCCATTATGGGGCGTTGCCCTTACCCGCCCGCGTCGAAGCGGCTGCGCTCAATGAGTGCACGATCACGGCGGGTTGTAACTTCCTGGAGGGCGTCCGGCGGCCATTCGTAAAAGCCGCGCCCGGCTTTGGCCCCGAGCGCTCCCTGGGCGACGCGCTCAGCAAGCAACGGTAGCTCTGCGGCAGTGCTCAGATCGGCAGCCAGATAGGCGCCAATAGCGTGCCACACATCCAGCCCTGCCAGGTCCATGATTTGAAACGGCCCGAGGACACCGAACCGCCGGCCGATCCCATCACGAACCACAGTATCGATGTCGTCGATAGAGGCTACGCCCCGGGCGACCAGCGCGAGCGCCTCACGGTAGAGCGCGGCTTGCAGCCGGTTCGCTAAAAAGCCCGGCACTTCGCTGCGTACCAGCACGGGGCGTTTGCCGATGCCGCGGAGCAACGTGATGGTTCGCTCGACGGTAAGTTGACTGGTGCGCGGGCTCGGGACCACTTCGACAACTGGTAGCAGATACGGCGGGTTCAGATAGTGCGCTACCAGAAGGCGCTCAGGATGTAGCAGTCCTTCGGCCAGCGTTGAAGGCAGCAATCCCGACGTGTTACTGGCAAAGATCACCTCTGGCGGGCAGAGGCGCTCGAGGTCGGCATAGACGCGACGCTTGAGCTGCAGGTCCTCGGGCACAGCTTCGGCAACGTACTCTGCGTCAAAGACGGCTGCGGCAAGCTCGGTCGTGCCGCTTAGGCGCGCCGTCGCTGTGGCGACCTGGTCGGGCGTTACAAGGCCCTGCTGGGCCAGCCATACTGCCGTGGTGCGGGCACGTTCCAGCGCAGCCTGCACCCGCGCGGCAGTAACATCGTAGAGGCGCACCCCATACCCATGCAGCGCAAACTCCAGGCCAATGGCGTGCCCCATGAGGCCGGCACCGATCACCGCAATCGTGCGAACGGGAGGAGTAGCCGTCTGCTCATCCATGGCAGATGCCCTCCAGGGAATGCATGTTCTCCTGGGCGATGCGAGTGAGCCGGCGGTACACCGCGGCCGGCAGCGAGAGCAGGGCAGGCACTAGAGGACAGTTAGAGCTCATGCCAGCCGCCGTGCGTCAGGGCATACGAGAGGCCTTCCATTTCAATGGCGAGGTCCACGTTCGACACGGTCACGTCATCCGGAACGATGAGCTGGACCGGCGCGAAATTGAGAATTCCTTTTATGCCTGCCTCCACCAGGCGATCGGCAACGTCCTGTGCAGCATGGGCCGGCACAGCGATGATCGCCATGGAAATCTTCTTTTCTCGGACCACCCGCACGAGATCTGCCACGTCGTAGACAAGGACGTCGCCGATCTGGCGGCCAATCTTGGCCGGATCACGGTCGAAGGCAGCGCAGATGCGGAAACCCTGTTCTGGAAGGCCGCGATATGCCAGGAGCGCGCTGCCAAGGTTCCCCACGCCTACCAGGGCGATCAGCCACTCACGATCGATCCCGAGGATCTCGGCGAGGTACGCTTTGAGCTCGCTGACTTTGTATCCCACGCCGCGCTTACCAAACTGGCCGAAATACGTCAGGTCACGACGGACCTGGGCGGCGTTGGTCCCGGCGAGTGCAGCGATGTCTTCTGAGGAAACTGTCTGGTTACCGTCTCCACTCTCTCGTTCGAGTGCTTTGAGCACGCGATAATAGATTGATAACCGCCGTACGGTAGTCTGCGGGATCTTTATTCGACGATCGACCTTGACGGCCATCCTGCGTGCGGCTGGAGACGGTAAATCCTATCCGACCGGCATCCTCCGGTTGGATGAAGCCGGCACTGCGAGCATACCACGCATGTACACAGAACTCAAGCGGCGTGGCCGCGGCCTGGGTCCAGGCCGCGGCCACGCAGGGAGATCTGGACAACCGGGAACAGCCGGACACCCAGGACAATGCGGAAAGGGACTTGCATGGATTGACAACTCGTGCTAAAGTAATTCTTTGCTATAAGCCTGCGTAGGCCCGAGTAGAGGGGATCTATCTTGCCTGTTTTCCCCCAAGCGCCGTCCCCACGATTTTCATGCACCATAGTGTGTCGCCGCGGGTGCGGCACGCCGCCCCGCCGCGCAGGGCACTGAAGCGAGGAAGGGTCTGAGAATATGGCGGTACTCACGGAACGGCTACAAGTGTCTACCGGCCCGGTGACCGGGCATGTACGAAAGAATTACGGCCGTATCCAGGAGATCTTGCCGGTTCCCAATCTCATCCAGGTGCAGCTCCGCTCGTTTGAATGGTTCAAGCGAGAAGGGCTGCGCGAGCTCTTCAACGAGATTTCGCCGATCGAGGATTTCACCGGCAGGAACCTGCGCTTGGAGTTCATTGTCCCAGAGAACCCCTTCGACGCTCCGAAGTACAGCGAACAGGAGTGCCGCGAGCGGGATATGACTTATGCCGCGCCCCTGAAGGTGCGCGCGCGGCTCACCATCAAGCAGACGGGCGAAATTAAGGAGTCCCAGATCTACATGGGCGATTTCCCGCTCATGACGGATCAGGGCACGTTCATCATCAACGGTGCCGAGCGCGTGGTGGTGAGCCAGCTGGTCCGCTCGCCCGGGGTGTACTTCCAGGCGGAGGAGGATCCTGCCACTGGCCGTCTGCTATTCATGGCCAAGCTGATCCCAGCCCGTGGGGCCTGGCTGGAGTTCGAGACCAGCAATAAAGATGTCATTACGGTGAAGGTCGACCGCAAGCGCAAGATTCCGGTGACGACCTTCCTGCGTGCCCTGGGCGATACGGGTACAGACGAGGAGCTACTCACCTGGTTCGCGCATGTAGACGACGATCCGGACCACCAGTACATTCGCTCCACGATCGGCGAGACGGTGCGCCGCGATCCCGCGCGCACGCGGGAGGAGGGGCTGCTGGAGCTGTACCGCCGCCTGCGCCCGGGCGATCCGGCCACACTGGACAATGCGGAGAAGCTGCTGGATGCGCTCTTCTTTAACCCGCGGCGCTATGACCTGGGCCGCGTGGGACGCTACAAGCTGAACCGCAAGCTGGGCATCGACCCGAGCCGCACCGAGCGCACGCTGACGCGGGAGGACCTGATCAAGATTGTCGAGCGGCTGATCGTGCTGAACAAGGAGCAGGGGCGGCCCGACGACATCGACCACCTGGGCAATCGCCGCGTCAAGACGGTGGGCGAGTTGATCCAGCAGCAGTTCCGCGTCGGCCTGGTGCGCATGGAGCGCTCAATTAAAGAGCGCATGACTATTCAGGACCCCGAGTCGGCTACGCCGGCGGGCTTGGTGAATATCCGGCCGGTGGCTGCAGCGATCAAGGAGTTCTTCGGCGGCAGCCAGCTCTCGCAGTTCATGGACCAGACGAACCCATTGGCGGAGCTGACGCATAAGCGCCGTCTGTCGGCCCTGGGTCCCGGCGGCCTCTCGCGCGAGCGCGCCGGCTTCGAGGTGCGCGATGTGCACCACTCGCACTACGGCCGCATCTGCCCGATCGAGACGCCGGAGGGTCCGAACATCGGCCTGATTGGCTCGCTCTCCACCTATGCGCGCGTCAACGACTATGGCTTCATTGAGACGCCATATCTCCGCGTGGCGAAGACGATCAAGCCGGAGGGCGACCCGGCGCGGCTGGTCGGGCGCACCGTGCGTGAGGATGTCTATGATCCCCGCACGGGTGAGGTGATCGTGGCGCGAGGTGAGGTGATCGGTGAGGAGGCGGCTCGGCGGCTGGCTGCCCTAGGCGATATCGAGATCCCTGTGCGGCCGTATGTGACCGATCAGGTCGATTACCTGACCGCCGACGAGGAGGAGCGCTACGTCATCGCCCAGGCGAACGCGGTGCTCAATGAGGTGCGCGAGTTCCAGGAGACGCGCGTGTCGGTGCGCCATCACGCGAACTTCCTGGAGGAGGCGCCGGAACGCATCGACTATATTGATGTCTCGCCAAAGCAGACGGTCTCCGTGGCCGCGGCGCTGATCCCGTTCCTAGAGCACAACGACGCGAACCGTGCTCTGATGGGCTCGAACATGCAGCGCCAGGCGGTGCCTCTGATCCAGCCGGAAGCTCCGCTGGTGGCTACCGGGATGGAGGCCCAGGCAGCTCGTGATTCGGGCCATGTCCTGGTGGCAAAGCGCGCCGGGACGGTCGTCAGTGCAACGGCGCGCCAGATCGTCATTGAGACCGATGACGGCGAGCGCGATGTCTATACGTTGCGCAAGTTCCAGCGCTCCAACCAGGGCACCTGCATTAACCAGCGCCCGAGCGTGTTTGTGGGCGATCGCGTGGTCGAGGGCCAGCCGATCGCGGATAGCTCGTCCACCGATGGCGGTGAGCTGGCCTTGGGCCAGAACGTCTTGGTGGCATTCATGTTCTGGGAGGGCGGCAACTACGAGGATGCCATCCTGCTCTCTGAGCGGCTGGTCCAGGAGGATAAGTTCACCTCGATCCATATTGAAAAATATGAGGTCGAAGCGCGGGACACGAAGCTGGGCCCGGAGGAGATCACCCGCGACATTCCCAATGTTGGCGAGGAGGCGCTGCGGAACCTGGACGAGGATGGCATCGTCTACGTCGGCGCCAACGTCGGCCCGGGTGACATCCTGGTAGGGAAGATCACTCCGAAGGGGGAGACGGAGCTCACCGCCGAGGAGAAGCTCCTGCGGGCGATCTTCGGCGAGAAGGCCCGCGAGGTGAAGGATACGAGCCTGCGGGTGCCGTCGGGCGAAGGGGGCAAGGTGGTGGAGGTCCGGCGCTTCTCCCGTGATGCCGGCGATGAGTTGCCGCCGGGCGTCAACCAGATGGTGCGCGTCTCCATCGCGGTTAAGCGCAAGATCTCCGAGGGCGACAAGATGGCCGGCCGGCATGGGAATAAGGGCGTGATCGCCAAGATCCTGCCGGTCGAGGATATGCCGTTCTTGCCGGATGGCACGCCGGTGGACATTATTCTCAGCCCGCTCGGCGCGCCGAGCCGTATGAACATCGGTCAGGTGCTGGAAACCCACCTCGGCTGGGCTGCGGCCGCGCTGGGCTTCAAGGTCGTCTCGCCGGTGTTCGATAGCGCCAAGGAGGATGCTATCCGGCAGGAGTTGATCCGCGCCGGCCTGCCTGCCGATGGCAAGGTGATCCTGTACGACGGCCGCACCGGCGAGCCGTTCGACCAGCCGGTGGTCGTCGGACAGATCTACATGCTCAAGCTGCTGCATCTGGTCGAGGATAAGATCCATGCGCGCTCGACCGGCCCGTACTCGCTGATTACGCAGCAGCCGTTGGGCGGGAAGGCCCAATTCGGTGGCCAGCGCTTCGGTGAGATGGAGGTGTGGGCGCTGGAGGCGTACGGCGCTGCCCATACCCTGCAGGAGCTCCTGACGGTGAAGTCCGACGACGTTATCGGCCGCGTGAAGACGTACGAGGCGATCGTCAAGGGCGAGGATATCCTGGAGCCCGGCGTGCCGGAGTCGTTCAAGGTGCTCGTCAAGGAGCTGCAGAGCTTGGGCATTGCCGTCGAGGTCCTGAACGAGAACGAGGAAGAGATCCAGTTCGTCGAGGATACCGGCACGGAATCGATGCCGGAGCTGGGAATTAACCTCGAAGGCCTCGAATCGGACCGGGAGTGAGCGGGGACCTGCCGCCCCTCCCGGATGCAGCGCCATAGACGCCGGGTGCTGCAGGCCGGGCCGGCAGGTGAGAGGGCTGTCTACTGCGCACGCATCTCTTGCATGGATAATTGCACGGAGGACAGATGCTCGAAGTTAACGATTTCAACGCCATCCGCATCAGTCTGGCATCGCCCGAGCAGATCCTGTCCTGGTCATACGGCGAGGTTACCAAGCCGGAGACCATCAACTACCGCACGCTACGGCCGGAGAAGGACGGCCTGTTCGACGAGCGCATCTTCGGTCCGACGAAGGACTGGGAGTGCTACTGCGGCAAGTACAAGCGCGTGCGCTACAAGGGCATCGTCTGCGACAAGTGCGGTGTCGAGGTCACGCGGTCGAAGGTGCGCCGTGAGCGGATGGGGCATATCGAGCTGGCCTCTCCGGTCTCGCACATCTGGTTCTTCAAGGGCACGCCAAGCCGGATGGGCTTGCTGCTCGATATCTCGCCGCGCAATCTGGAGAAGATCCTGTACTTCGCCACGTATGTGATTACCCACGTGGATGAAGAGGCGCGGCAGAAGGCGCTGGCCGAGCTCGAGGCCGATATCCAGGCGCGGCACAACCAGCTGGAGGCTGAGTTCCAGCAGAAGGCGGCACAGCTGGAGGCGCGGCGAGACCAAGAGCTGGCCGAGATCGAGGCGCGGCGGCAGCAGGCGCTTGAGGATGTGCAGGCGCGGGTGGCCGCGCGCAGGGAGGAGCTGGCCCGCGAAGCCGACGCGCTCACTGCCCGCCTGCGCGAACTGCTGGACCAGGAGGCGCCGGAGGACCTGGTGTTCTCCGCCATGAGCCGGCCGCTGGTAGCCGCGGGTGAGCTGGTCTCCAGCCGGCATCTTGAGCTCCTCCGCGAGGAGGTGCGCCAGGCAATTGAGGCTGAGGAGCAGCGCGGCCGCGATGAAAGCGAGAGCTTGAACGCTGCCTTCGACCGCGAGGCCGAGCAGGTGCGCGAGCGCATTGCCGCGGAGATCGAGCACGAGCGCGCGGTGATGTACCAGCAGATGGATGAATACGAGCGCTCGCGCGAGGATCGCCGGCAGGCGCTTCAGCGCCTGGCGAAGATGCAGCTCATCAACGAGCTGGAGTACCGCGACCTGCAGGAGAAGTGCCCCGGCGTGTTCAAGGCCGGCATGGGTGCTGAGGCGGTGCTCGAGCTCATTCGCTCGATCAATCTCGATGAGCTGGCCGCACAGCTCCGCCAGGAGCTGAACTCCACTTCCAGCCAGCGGCGGAAGAAGGCGATTAAGCGCCTGAAGGTCGTTGAGGCGTTCCGCCGCTCCGGGGTGTCGCCGGAGTGGATGATCCTCCGAGTGCTGCCGGTGCTGCCGCCTGACCTGCGGCCGATGGTGCAGCTCGACGGCGGACGCTTCGCTACGTCTGACCTCAACGATCTGTACCGCCGCGTGATCAACCGTAACAACCGGTTGAAGCGGCTGCTGGAGCTGAACGCGCCGGAGATCATCATCCGCAACGAGAAGCGCATGCTGCAGGAGGCCGTTGATGCGTTGATCGACAACGGCCGGCGCGGCCGCGCAGTGGCAGGCACGTCGAACCATAAGCTCAAGAGCCTGTCCGACATGCTGCGCGGCAAGCAGGGACGCTTCCGCCAGAACCTGCTGGGCAAGCGGGTGGACTACTCCGGCCGCTCGGTGATCGTGGTTGGGCCGGAGCTGAAGCTGCACCAGTGCGGCCTGCCGAAGAAGATGGCGCTTGAGCTGTTCAAGCCCTTCGTGATGCGCAAGCTGGTGGAGAAGGGCGAGGCGCCGAACATCAAGAGCGCCAAGCGCATCGTCGAGCGGGCGCGGCCGGTGGTGTGGCGCATCCTGGAAGAGGTGGTGAAGGATCACCCGGTGCTGCTCAACCGCGCGCCGACCCTGCACCGCCTGGGCATCCAGGCGTTCGAGGTGGTCTTGGTGGATGGCAGTGCCATCCAGATCCATCCGCTGGTCTGCCCGGCGTTCAATGCCGACTTCGACGGCGACCAGATGGCGGTGCATGTGCCGCTGTCGCGGGCGGCCATTCAGGAGGCCCGTGAGCTGATGATGGCCACCAAGAACCTGCTGCTGCCGGCAGACGGTTCGCCGATCGTGTCGCCGACGAAGGATATGGTGCTCGGCTGCTACTACCTGACCGAGGAGCGCCCGGGCGCGAAGGGCGAGGGCAAGGTCTTCGCCGACTTCGACGAGGCGGTGCTGGCATATGATCTCGGCATCGTGGACCTGCAGGCGCGCATTAAGCTGCGGGTGAACGAGCACGAGATCCCGAACGATCCGCAGCATCCTGTGGGCTCGATCATTGAGACCACAGTGGGGCGGATTATTTTCAACCAGTCCCTGCCGAAGTCGCTGCGCTTCGTGAACCGGCGCATGGATAAGAACTCGCTGCGGGACCTGATCAGCGAGTGCTTCACCCGGGAGGGCGGCGACGTCACGGCTCAGGTCGTAGACGAGATCAAGCGGCTCGGCTTTGGCTACGCCACGCGCTCGGGCGTGACGATGGGTATCTGGGACCTGGTGGTTCCGCCGACGAAGCAGGCGATCCTGGCCGAGGCCGACCGCAAGATGGAGGAGATCGAGCGGCAGTACCGGCGCGGCCTCATCACCGAGGAGGAGAAGTATAGCTCCACGGTGGAGGTATGGCAGGCGGCCAACACGCAGCTCTCCGCAGATGTGGAGGAGTACCTGCCGCGCTTTGGCCCGGTGTACATGATGGCGGCTTCCGGCGCGGCGAAGGGGAACTTCAGCCAGATCCGCCAGATCACCGGCATGCGTGGCCTAATGGCCGACCCGGCCGGCAATATCATTGCCCTGCCGATCCGCTCCAACTTCCGCGAAGGGCTGTCGGTGATCGAGTACTTTATCTCGACGCACGGCGCGCGCAAGGGCCTGGCGGATACGGCGCTCCGCACCGCCGACTCCGGGTACCTGACCCGCCGCCTGATCGACGTGGCGCAGGACGTCATCGTCAACGAAGAGGACTGCGGCACGACCCAAGGCATCACCCTGGTGGAGGCGAGCAGCAAGGAGATCCCGGAGACTGCCGGCACCTATACCCTGCCGGACGGGACGGTGGTGCCGCGCTATCTCATTGCGTTCGATATCCCGCTGGGCAAGCGGGTGCTTGGCCGTGTGGCGCTTGAGCCGATCATCAACCCCGAGACCGGGGAGGTGATCGTCCAGGCGAACGAGGAGATCGACGAGCGGGCCGCGGCCGAGATCGACCGGCTGAAGATCAAGATGGTGCGCATCCGTTCGCCGCTCACCTGCGAGGCACGCTACGGCGTGTGCGTGAAGTGCTACGGGCGTGACCTGGGTCGCGGCAAGATGGTCGAGCTCGGCACTGCGGTAGGTATCATCGCCGCGCAGTCGATCGGTGAGCCCGGCACGCAGCTCACGATGCGCACGTTCCATACCGGTGGCGTGGCTGGTGAGGACATCACCTCCGGCCTGCCGCGGGTCGAGGAGCTGTTCGAGGCGCGCGTGCCGAAGGGCGCCGGCGTGATCGCGACGATCGATGGCAAGGTCGAGGTGATCCGCACGGAGCAGGGTACGCGGGTGAAGGTGGTGAACGTCCAGGAGCTCACCGAGGAAGTGCCGGTGCCGGCCGGCTACCGCCTCCTGGTCAGCGACGGAGACGAGGTTGCTGAAGGGGCAGTGCTGGCCGAGCGCATTGCGCCGGTTGCCGCCGGAGAGGGGGAGGCGCTGCCGGTCCCTGCCGAGGGAGACCGGCTGGTGGCGCCGCTGCCCGGCTTCGTCGAGGTGCGCGACGGGATGATTGTGATCCACTCGCGGGTGCAGGACGAGGCGGAGTACCCGATTCCGCACGCGGCGCACCTGCGGGTGAAGGATGGCGACTTCGTCGTTGCGGGCGAGCAGCTCACCGATGGCCCGGTGAACCCAAAGGATATCCTGCGGGTGCTCGGCCGGGACGCGGTCCAGCAGTACCTCGTGAACGAGGTGCAGAAGGTATACCGCGGCCAGGGCGTGAGCATCAACGATAAGCACATCGAAGTGATCGTGCGTCAGATGCTGCGCCGGGTGCTGATCGACTCGCCGGGCGACACCGATATGCTGCCGGAAGACCTGGTGGATCGCTTCGCCTACACCGAGGCGAACGAGCGTGTCGTCGCTGAGGGCGGTGAGCCGGCTACGGCCCATACCGTGCTGCTGGGCGTGACCAAGGCGAGCTTCGCCAGCGACAGCTTCCTGGCAGCGGCCTCCTTCCAGGAGACCACCCGAGTGCTCACTGAGGCGGCGATCGAGGGCAAGAAGGACCTGCTGCGGGATCTGAAGTCGAACGTCATCATCGGCAAATTGATCCCGGCAGGCACCGGCTTCAAGCGGCGGTACGAGCAGATGCAGGCGCGCCGGCTCCTGGCAGGCGGGCCGGAGGCTGCCCAGGCACTGCCGAACCCCGCCGGCTCCTCGGCGCCGACCGGCGTCCTTGACATACTGGAAGGTGAGTGATAAGCTTACCGCTTGGTGTCTCCCATCTGTCAGAGGCACCATCGGAGGAAGCCTGAGATAATGAGTGGGGCGTAGCATGCTACGCCCCACTCTTGCCGGATGGAAGCTGCCTGGGTGTTTCAGGCAGCAACGACGTACGACTAGTACAACGTACTGCCAGACACGAGAAACCGGGAGTTCGCAGAGTGCCGACGATTAACCAGCTTGTGCGCAAGGGGCGGCAGCGCAAGACGAAGAAGCTCAAGGCACCGGCGCTGCATTACATCTATAATGCACTGCGCGCCAAGCGGATCGAGACGAAGGGGGCTCCGCAGAAGCGCGGGGTCTGTACGGTGGTGAAGACGGTGACACCGAAGAAGCCCAACTCGGCGCTGCGGAAGGTCGCTCGCGTGCGACTGTCGAACCAGATGGAAGTCACCGCCTACATCCCCGGCGAGGGCCACAATCTGCAGGAGCACTCCGTCGTGCTGATCCGTGGTGGCCGCGTGCCGGACTTGCCGGGCGTCCGGTACCACATCATCCGCGGGACGCTCGACGCGGCTGGGGTGAAGGATCGTAAGCAGGGGCGGTCGAAGTACGGTGCTAAGCGGCCGAAGTAGCGAGGATAGATAGGGGATGCCACGCCGACCGTACACGCCCAGGCGGCCACCGATCGCCCCGGATCCGCGCTTCGGGAGCCTGCGGGTGGCACAGTTCATCAACAAGGTGATGCAGCGCGGCAAGAAGTCGCTTGCCGAGCGCATTGTGTACCGTGCCTTTGAGCTGGTTGAGCAACAGACGCGCCGCCCTGCGCTTGAGGTCTTCGAGCAGGCAGTGCGCAACGCCACGCCGGTGCTGGAGGTCCGGCCCCGCCGGGTCGGCGGCGCGACCTATCAGGTGCCGGTTGAGATCCGCGGCGAGCGGCGCATTGCGCTGGCGATGCGCTGGATCATTCAGGCGGCGCGGCGGCGCGCCGGCAAGTCGATGATCGAAAAGCTCGCCGCTGAATTAGTCGACGCGGCGAATAATACCGGCGGCGCGATCCGCCGTCGCGAGGAAGTGCATCGCATGGCAGAGGCCAACCGGGCCTTCTCGCACTACCGCTGGTAGAGCGGCCCAATGGCCGACGCCTGCGCTTGGAGCTACTGGATCGTGTCATGGGCCTGCCGGAGGCGAGTAGCCGAGCAGGTACCCTCTCCGGTGCAGGCCGCGGAAGACGAAGCAAGCCGGTGCACTCGTTTCCCGGCTGGTAACCGTTGCCGTTGCCCCGTGCAGCCGGATTGCTTTACGTTCCGCGGGTGCGCAGGCCGGTAGGTCGGCCTGCGCGACTGAAGCGTTCCACATCTGGACGCATCGTCAACGACACGTATACGGATACTGTGTGTCTGCCCGCGCCGCTTGACAGCGTGCGAACCGGCGGTCCGCACGCTACTGCGAGAGGCCGTGTGGCCGGGCAGCAAGGTCGGGGGGAAAGGCGACTGCTGTCAAGCCGAACCAGAGGAGGGCGCAGTGCTGCCTGACTGGTGGCGCGGCAACGCCGGCACACCATAGCTCTGTGTAGCCTGCCTCCCCAGGTGCAGGGGCCGTGGCGGCTGCACCGGCTCAGCGGTGCGCACGTGGCAGCCGCGCAGACGGTATGGAGGCCCGGCAGGGCAGCCGGGCGCGGCTCCCGGGGGAGTGGGAAACGATGGCTCGAGAATATCCGCTCGATCGCATACGCAATATCGGCATCATCGCGCATATCGATGCCGGGAAGACGACGACAACTGAACGCATTCTGTATTACACGGGCAAGACCCACCGCATGGGTGAGGTCCACGAGGGCATGGCGACGATGGACTGGATGCCGCAGGAGAAAGAGCGCGGCATCACCATCACCGCCGCGGCTACGACGTGCTTCTGGCGGAACCACCGCATTAACATCATCGACACCCCGGGCCACGTGGACTTCACCGTCGAGGTGGAGCGCAGCCTGCGCGTGCTCGATGGAGGGGTCGTCGTCTTCGATGGGGTCGCCGGCGTCGAGCCCCAGTCTGAGACGGTGTGGCGCCAGGCCGACAAGTATGGCGTGCCGCGCATTTGCTTTGTGAATAAGCTCGACCGCACCGGGGCGAACTTCTGGTACTGCGTGGAGATGATCCGCGAGCGCCTGGGGGCCAGGCCGATCCCTATTCAAATCCCGGTGGGGATTGAGGCGAACTTCCAGGGGGTGATCGACCTCTTCGAGCGCAAGGCCATCTTGTTCACCGATGTCCTGGGCGCCTCGCCGACGATCACCGAGGTGCCCGAGGAGCTGCGCGACCAGGTCGAGGAGCACCGTGAGAAGCTCATCGAGGCGCTGGCCGAGACCGACGATGAGCTGATGGCGCGCTACCTGGAGGGCGAAGAACTGCCGGTTGCCGACCTCAAGCGCGCCTTGCGCAAGGCCACGATCAGCGGCGCGCTCGTGCCGGTGCTGTGCGGCGCGGCGCTGCGGAACAAGGGTATCCAGCCGATGCTCGACGCGGTGGTTGATTACCTGCCGTCGCCGCTGGATATTCCGCCGGTCGTCGGCACAGACCCGAAGACCGGGGAATTGATCACCCGCTTTGCCTCGGATGACGAGCCGTTCACAGCGCTGGCGTTCAAGATCGTCGCCGACCCCTTTATCGGGAAGTTGACCTACTTCCGCGTCTACGCGGGCAAGCTCTCAGCTGGTTCGTATGTGTACAACGCGACGCGCAACCAGCGGGAGCGCATTGGCCGGCTCCTGCTCATGCACGCCAACCACCGCGAGGAGATCCAGGAGGTCAACGCCGGCGAGATCTGCGCCGCCGTGGGCTTGAAGAGCACGTATACGGGCGACACCCTCTGCGACCCGAGCGCGCCGATCGTCCTTGAGACAATTAAGTTCCCGGAGCCGGTGATCTCCCAGGCGATTGAGCCTAAGACCAAGGCCGATCAGGAGCGCCTTGGGGATGCGCTCAGCCGCCTGGCCGAAGAGGACCCGACCTTCCGCGTTCGTACCGACCCCGAGACCGGCCAGACGATTATCTCCGGGATGGGTGAGTTGCATCTGGAGGTGATCGTCGATCGCCTGCTGCGCGAGTTCCGGGTCGAGGCGAACGTGGGACGTCCTCAGGTGGCATACCGTGAGACGATTACCCGCCCGGTGCAGGCGGAAGGTCGGTTCGTGCGCCAGACCGGTGGCCGCGGCCAGTATGGCCATGTGTGGGTGCTGTTTGAGCCGCTGCCGCGCGGCTCGGGCTTCGAGTTCGTGGATAAGATCGTCGGCGGCGCCGTGCCGAAGGAGTATATCCCGGCGGTAGAAGCCGGGATCCGTGAGGCACTGGAGACCGGCGGGCCGCATGGCTATCCGCTCACCGACATCCGCGCCACGCTGTACGATGGCTCCTACCACGAGGTTGACTCGTCGGAGATGGCGTTCCACATCGCGGGCTCGCTGGCGGTGAAGAACGGCATCCCGCGCGGCAACCCGGTCGTGCTGGAGCCCATCATGAAGGTCGAGGTCATTGTGCCGGAGCAGTTCCTGGGTGATGTGATCGGCGACCTGAATGCGCGGCGCGGCCACATCGATGGCATCGATGTGCGGGGCAACGCGCAGGTCGTGCGGGCGCACGTGCCGCTGGCGACGATGTTCGGCTACGTCAATGACCTGCGTTCGATGACGCAGGGACGGGCAACCTATTCCATGGAGTTCTCCCACTATCAGGAGGTCCCGGCCAGCCTTACCGCTGAGTTGGCAACGCGGCGGTAGCGGGCAGCACCAGCTGAACGAAACGAGGGAACACCAGCAGGCACCTCCACTGTGCCACAGCGGATGCCCTAGGCGGGCCGGCAGCCTGCCTATGTTAGAGACAGGAGTGAGAAGAAGCCATGGCGAAGCGGAAGTTTGAGCGGACGAAGCCGCACGTGAACGTGGGGACGATTGGGCATGTGGACCACGGCAAGACCACGCTGACGGCGGCGATCACCAAGGTGCTGGCGCTCAAAGGGGAGG